>ENA-ORXM01000495-ORXM01000495.1-marine-metagenome-genome-assembly--contig:-NODE-495-length-69805-cov-45.300668_pt1 | contig 69805 bp, 58 predicted proteins | sample MGYA00237867_ERZ511480 | MGnify/ENA primary metagenome ERZ511480 (study PRJEB26309, sample SAMN06266103) | marine metagenome | isolation source: Algal blade | place: United Kingdom:Sidmouth, United...
ACCGGAGTGGACGATCCCCTGGTGTTCCGGTTGTCACGCCAGTGGCACTGCCGGGTAGCTACGATCGGACAGGATAACCGCTGAAAGCATCTAAGCGGGAAGCCCCTCCCAAGATGAGTTCTCACTGAATCCTTGAGATTCCTGAAGGGCCCTTGAAGACCACAAGGTTGATAGGCAGGGTGTGGAAGCGCAGTAATGTGTGAAGCTAACCTGTACTAATTGCCCGTGAGGCTTGACCATATAACACCCAAGCAGTTGTTCTCAGGTGAGAACCGCACTTGGATTGTTGTGTGCGACATAATGGTGTACAACGATTAAACCCAGTATCTGGCTTGGCGCCCTGTGACAGGGCCCAACGACTCTCCATTCGGTGTTCTTAGTCACCCACTCTACACGTGTAGAGTGACACGACTGCTAACGCCACCCAGTTCTCCCGGCGACCACAGCGTTTGGGTACCACCCGATCCCATCTCGAACTCGGAAGTGAAACCATTCTGCGCCAATGATAGTGTGGGGCTTCCCCATGTGAAAGTAGGTCATCGCCGGGTTTTATTTACAACACAAGGGTCACCCAATGGGTGGCCCTTTTGTCGTTTGTGGATCTGACTTTGATCTGCTTTGATACTTACCTGGGCCCATGTGCTCAAAAACGCAGGAGCGTTTTTGCATCACGCGTTGTTTGCGTGACCCCGAAGGGGTGAGGGCAGGAAGCCCGAATAAAGTAGGTCATCGCCGGGTTTTATTCACGTCCATCAAGGCCGTCCCTCCGGGGGCGGCCTTTTTGCTTTGTGCGCTTAGGTAAGTGAAGAGCGCTTGCATTCGCTAACACCGAAACGTCGAACTAACTTGCACTTCTGATTAAGTTCACAATCAACTACTTTCGTCTAGTTGCCTGCCATTTCCGTTGCTGTATATTTCATAGGTTACATAAGACCGGTTTTACCGAATGTATCAGCAAACATTCGCTAAATGATGGGTCAGCCGCCAATTTCCACACGGTAGGCATGGATACATGTGTGACTAAGTAGTGGTTTGTTCTGCCTGAAATGAAGGGAACTTGAAGTACATGAGACGGCTTAGGTACTACAAACATATTCGCTGTCAAGGCACATGCAGTAATTCTGCGCACTCGATCCTCCAATCATGCTGATTCGGTTGCTATTAGCGTGCACGCTGACTGGGTTAGTCGGACTAGGGTATTTCGCTGGGCGGTTTTCAAGTTTGCCTGAGCTGTACATGCAAATCGCATTGACCTCCGATGTCAACCCTGTCGGAATCAACCCTGCTGTTCAACCGATATCGTCTGATATTGATGCAGCGAATGATCCGGGTACACCGGGTTCAGTCCCGGCGGCGGTGCTAGAAGAAGAGCGAGAGATACGGTTAGAATCAGATGCGCAACAGGTGCCGGGGTCACAACTGGTTACACCGGGATTGAATGACGGAAATCAGAGTCAATCCACGCCGAACGTCGATAACCGGAAGCTGAGGGATGAGCTGGAACATCAGTTGCTCAATGTCAATCGTTTGCGTGCGAGAGTCGCCGATCTTGAGTGGGAAACGCTCGTGCTGCAATCTGATTTACTCGATAGTGATACCGAGCTTGCCCAAGTTAGAGATGAACTGGAAAGGGAGAGGGAACAGGCTAAACGAACTGACGTTTACAACATCACCAATGTCCCTCTAGGAGGAGTGGTTGTCGCAGAGCCCGTATCAGATACCTACGAACCACCGCTACCTCTGATACCGAGCAATTCTGTTGAGTTGGACAATAGCGTAGGGAATAATGACCCTAGTTTTTATGGCCCTGCACCTGATCGTTACGAAGATCTGGTGAATTCGAGTGCGGCAGTGCCGTTCAATCAAAATCAGGGCCAGGGAGGTAGTGCGTTAGCAGAGCCGAATAATTAGCCCCAGTGTTGCATAAAATTTCGAGTCCAGAAGCTTATAGAGCTGTATATAAGTACCGGAGGCGGCCCCCGCTGTACTCATTTTTTCTGGATCTCTCGGGGCCGCCCAGGCCTAGAGTGACTAGGCCTGCGCGGCCCGACTCAATCCAGTAAAAACTCCGTGCAGTGGGGGCCGCCTCCGGTACTTAGATGCTGCTATAGAAGCAGCGAAGCGGTTCTGGGTGGGGCCGCCTAGGCCAGAATTTTATGCAACACCGGGGTTAGTAGTCCAGTACAAATAGTCAGCAATAACAATGACTGGCTCGCGACCAGAGAATTTGCCTACAGTGTTCCAGTTTTACCGCTTGTTGACCCTTTAAGCGTAAGCCAGACTAGTGCACAGCCAGCCAGTATCAGGAACGGCAACATCGCATAGTTCACGGCATGCCAACCATCCCTTGGAGTACCGCCCGAACAATTCATCAGACCGCCTGACGCCAGACTTGCCATGGTGACGCAACCAAACATGATCATGTCATTCAGCCCTTGTGTTTTACCCCGCTCGTGAGGGGCGTGTGCGGTGGCTAGTAGGCTGGTAGCGCCAACGAAACCAAAGTTCCAGCCAATACCCAGCAGGATCAACGCTACGAAAAAGTTACCCAGTGTTATGCCTGATAACGCAGTAACGCCTGCGAGTGCAAGGATGATGAGTCCGGCAGAAATTATTTTTGTTGTGCCGAATCGTACAATCAAGTGCCCGGTGAAGAAGGAGGGAATGAACATCGCCAGAACATGTGCGGACACAATGTCGTTTGCGTTGTTGCCGGTAAAGCCACATCCGATGACCGCCAACGGAGTTGATGTCATTACCAGATTCATCAGTGAATAAGAAACCATGGCGCAGACTACGGCTACCAGAATTTTAGGTGATTGCAGGAGTTCCAGTCTGGATCTACCTGTTAAGGGACTGTCGTTAGTAGGGCTGTTATCTCTATCCGGTAGATCGAGTAGCAAAAACAGAAGCATACCCACCAGATTCATCACGACGATGATGAGATAGGTGCCTATGAATGGATTCGTCAGAAAAACACCACCCAACACGGGTAGATAGGTGACGTCGTAGACGAGCTTGTTGAGCTGCGGGCCAACTATGGCAGAGAGTAGTCCACCAGACATCACGTATGAAATGGCTTTCGGACGAAATGCATCCGACGCTGAATCCGCGGCGGCAAATCGATAAAAACCTTGCGCCGACATGTAGATGCCAGTGAAATACGACCCTGTCAGCAACAGCGCGAATGAACCGATATGCAGACCGTATGCTGAAACAGCAGCTCCAACGGCCCCACCAATGGCGCCAATGAAGAAACCTACCCTCCTGCCGCGGCGCTGCATCAAGGGTGACAACCAGGGGGCAGTGGTCATCGAGCCAAATACTATTAGTGATATTGGCAAAGTGGCAAAGCAGAGATTGTCGGCAAGCATACCTCCAGCCAGCCCACCAACCACAAATAACATAGGCATCTGTGCGCCCAGAATTGCCTGAGCGGCAACCAGAACGGCAACATTGCGTTTGGTACGGGAGTCGTCTGTACTACTCATCGTGCTGTTCCAAGTCATATTGTCAATAAAGCGGTATCACTGGTCTGATGAAGTGTCATCTGCACGTCCCTGTGTACACAGACAGATCCAGATCAATCTGAGCTTGCACAGACAATTCTGACTGTACGTAGAAATTCATCCGGATAAAGAGTCGCGAAGTCGTTAAGGTTGGTAATACTTACCTGCGTATGGAAGTGGTCTTTGTGGTGCAACCGGCGTAACCGAAATCTGCGATACCCAGCGTAAAGAATCCTACTTGTTTCTCACCTCTAAGAGTGCCCCGTGGAACATTCTTGCGATCCCCCTTGTTGATCGAAGTGTCCGATCGTTGACTGGCCACGGCGCTTATAGCGACTGCAAGAGTATCAGTATGACCGTGTTTACAAGCCATCTGCTCCTCTTTATGAGCTGGAAAAAGCATCTTCCGAGGCGGGGGAGTCATGCAGCGCAAATATGAAAATACTTCAAAAGTCAAAGACGATTGACATTCGACTATAGGTTGATTACCGTGGGAAAAATCTGTGACAGTGGGCCCGCTCCATGAGCAAAGCGCTCAACTACCAACCGTTAACGCCTGAATCTTTGCCTTTGCGCCTTAACTGCGTGAAGGCAGTCACCGACCAGATAGGCACTGATACCTATCGATGGAGGGTCCAAGAGGTTGGAGATGGCAATCTCAACCTTGTGTTCATTGTCCAGTCAGATGTTGGCAGCGTCATTGTTAAGCAGGCCTTGCCCTACGTCAGACTTGTTGGAGATAGTTGGCCATTACCGCTGTCACGAAGTTACTACGAATACCACGCCCTGACTAGGCAAGCAGCTCGTGCACCGGACAAGGTACCTGCCGTTCAGTATTTCGATGAGGTGCAAGCGTTAATCGTCATGGAGTTCCTGTCGCCTCACCACATCCTGCGGTATAGCCTGCAAACAGGGCAAATACACGAAACTCTTGGAAAGACGCTGGGTCAGTTCTGTGCGAACACATTGTTCAAGGGCTCTGACTATTACATGGAAAGTACCGAAAGAAAGCTGGACGTAGCGCTGTTCTCCGGGAATGCGGCATTGTGTGATATTACTGAGTCGCTGGTGTTTACAGATCCGTATTATGATGCGCCCATGAACCGGCATACCTCGCCTCAACTCGATGGTTTGGTTGCCCACCTACGTGCTGACGATGAACTGAAATTTGCAGCGCAACGCATGAAATTTGCCTTTTGCTCGCAAGCAGAGACGATGCTGCACGGTGATTTGCATACCGGCTCGGTCATGGTTCACGGGGATGATGCGAAGGTGATAGATCCGGAATTTGTCTTGTATGGGCCGATGGGTTTTGACCTCGGCATGCTAACGGCTAATTTTATTCTGGCCTGGTGTGCACAGCCAGGCTATGCGACACAGGACGATAACAGACAAGAGTACCGTGTATGGATCCAGTCTGTAATTACTGACGTCTGGCACCACTTTGACCAGCAGTTCTCAGTGTTATGGAAGAATCAGCGGCACGGAATACTCTACCCAGCGTCGTTGTTTGAAGATCAGGGCCATGAGACTATCCTGGATAAAGCCCTGCAGGTAGAGCTTGCCCGTATATGGACAGACGCTATGGGCTTCTGCGGTTGCGAAATGATAAGGCGCACTCTGGGTCTTGCGCATATCGCTGAGTACGACGATATAGAAGAGCCAGAAGTACGCAGCTTCTGCGAGGCCGCAGGATTACGGATAGCCAGAACTTTGCTGGTTGACCGGCACCAACTTCGTTCACTGGCGGACGTATTCTCATTAATGCAAGCCCATGCACCAGAGATCAAGGTATGAAAGTCGGTAATACTCACTACCGTTCGATCTGGCACAACGATACAACCTTTCAGGTCAGTATTATTGATCAACGCTGGTTGCCCCATGTGTTGGAGGTGGTGGAATTATCCACCACTGAAGACTTTGCTACGGCTATAAGAGAGATGTGGGTACGAGGTGCGCCTCTTATAGGTGCTACTGCCAGCTGGGGAATAGCAACGGCCATGCAAACGGATAGCTCGGACGCCACTCTTGATGCAACCTGGCAAGCGCTGCACAAGACGCGTCCTACTGCGATCAACTTGCGTTGGGCATTAGACCGAATGAGAGATCATCTTCTTCCGTTACCGGTTGCCGAGCGAGCAGCTGCAGCCATTGCGCTGGCAGTGTTCATAGCGGATGAAGATGTCGAGATAAACCGACAAATTGGTCTCCATGGACTTGAATTGATCCGAGCAGCTGCGGCACGCAAAGGTAAAAGGGGTCCTGTGAACATACTGACCCACTGCAATGCAGGCTGGTTAGCAACAGTTGATTGGGGCACCGCAACATCACCTATCTATCACGCTGCTGACGCAGGCATAGACGTACATGTCTGGGTAGATGAGACGCGTCCGCGCAACCAAGGTGCGCTCACTGCGTGGGAATTGGGCAGTCATGGCGTACCTCATACGTACATTGTGGACAATGCGGGCGGTCATCTCATGCAACACGGAGAGGTGGATCTCGTGATCGTTGGTACAGACCGGACTACACGGCAGGGGGATGTGTGCAACAAAATAGGCACGTACCTAAAAGCTCTATCTGCCTTTGATAATCAAGTACCTTTCTATGTAGCGCTTCCATCACCTACCATAGACTGGGCGGTTAGTGATGGTGTGCAGGAGATACCCATCGAGGAACGCGACGGCGGCGAAGTCCGACGCCAGCTGGGACGGTTGTCATCGACTTCAACTCACGATGCGGACACACCCATGGAGTCAATGGCGCACATTACCATTACTCCGGATACAACCGCCGTGGGTAATCCTGCCTTCGATGTCACTCCCGCACGTCTGGTGTCTGGGCTCATCACGGAACGAGGGCTGGTAAATGCGTCGGAGGCGGCGCTAATGGCCATGTTTCCTGATCGTCAAATTGCAGACTCTGCTTGACTCAGCAGTGCCTCAGCGGTGGTAGCGCTGGTCACGAGATGGGTAGCATATCGCCCATTTAACGCCGCTATCATGGGCACCACCCGCTCTATTCCTGACGATACCAGCAAGCTGGTTTCCAGATCACGCAGATTGTCCAGATCTACGGCAATCATTCTCTGTTGCAGCGGACCTTCTACCTCGTTACCTGCAATATCTATAAATCGACCACAGACCACACCAACCGCGCCATGTTCCAGATACCAGTCCAGTTCGTCAACCGATGCAACGCCAGAACTGACGATGTGACTTTCCCGGTTGCAGGTACCAGAGGCGAAAACCACCTTGTTGCACTGCTTGAGCGCTGCCAGTTGTGCACTGATAATAGGTTCCTGGCGTAAGCGATGTGCCAGATCAGCGTCACTGATAATCGCTGGAGCGTGAAGGTTAATACAGCTAGCACCGAGCTTGCGCGCCAGGTGGGCAGAACAGATTTCTGCAGTGAAACCGTAGGGAGTCGACATCGATCCCACCAGTTGAGATACCACCAGATCGGGTATGTAGGAGGATTGCATGGTTTCAGCTAGTTCGTATATGGTCCGGCCCCAAGACACTCCAAGCCTGTCACCGGCAACTAGCAAAGAGCCGAGCCAGACGGCTGCACCTTGCGACACCCGCCTGAATACACTTTCTACCTCTTCATTGGCGGTGTCGGGCAGTACGTAGGCCGCTTTCAGGTTAAATCGTTGGCACAGCTGCCCTGAGAGTCTATGGCCGATGAATAACTGCTCGTCGAGTGTGATGCGCACATAGCCACGCTCGCGAGCTTGTTGCAGATAGTTGACTACAGATGCTCGTGAGACGCCAAGGCTGCCCGCGATACTTTGCTGGTTCTTGCCTTCGCGGTAATACATCCAGGCAGCCTGTACCACGTAATCATCGGCTGACCGTAGAGGAGTGGCGCTTGAATTGACCTTACCTTTCCTCTTTTTGCGCGCAGAGTTCGGTGGAAGTGTCATGAATCGGTCGAACCCTGCCAACTGGAAAACTCACAGACAGTATGACATGGCGGGTTGTGTTGAATCGCGGTCTGATGCAAACAACACCAGAATCTACATTTCATGACCTTTCCGACAGAGCAAGCGCGCTATAACAGTGTGGGGGTAACGTTACCTGAATGAGCAATTCAGCGGAACCACAAAATGCCGTAATGTAACAGGGTCGACATGGCGCGTTAAATGCGGCAACTTCAATGTCATTTCTGCGGCTCAGCCAAAGCTGCTTTTGTCACTGACAGCACTGGAAAAAGATCTATAAGTGAACGAATCAACTGAACAGATATTCCACAACGCACAACTGGTTCTTGCCGATACGGTAGTTCACGGTAGTCTGCAGGTAGTCGATGGCTTGATTGCCGATATCAGCGAGTCCCAACCAAGCCAGTCAGTCACTGGAAAACAGCTTGCTGTGGATTGCCAGGGAGAGTTTCTGGTACCCGGTCTGATCGAGCTTCACACCGATCACCTGGAGATTCATTATTCACCCCGTCCCGGTGTGCGGTGGGGAATGATGTCGGCCATCCAGTCGCATGATGCGCAAGTTGCTGCTGCTGGCATCACAACCGTTTTCGATTGTCTACGGGTTGGTCAGGAGAAAAATGGTGAATTCGCCACAGGCGAGATGAAAATGCTCGCCAACGCGCTAGGGACTGCTCGAGAACAAAACCGGTTACGTGCTGAACACCTGCTGCACTTGCGCTGTGAAGTGTCTACCGCTGATGTCATGGATGATTTTCATGATTTTGATAGTACGCCTGATGTTGGATTGGTGTCGTTGATGGATCACGCGCCGGGGCAGCGGCAGTTTACGTCGATGGAAGCCTACGCCGCGTATCACAAGGGTAGGACAAAGTTGTCAGACGAGGCATTTGAGGAATACGTGGCTTCGCGCGTGAAGTCCTCTGAGCAGTATTCAGACAAACATCGCAACGCGCTGGCGGCCCTCTGTAGAGAGCGCAAGATACCGATGGCCAGTCATGACGATGCCACGCTGGCGCACGTAGAAGAATCCATTCAGCACGGCGTCAGGGTAGCTGAGTTCCCAACGACACTGATAGCGGCGCAGGCTTCACACCAGGCAGGTTTGAGTGTGCTGATGGGTGCTCCCAATGTAGTACGCGGTCTGTCTCACAGCGGTAACGTTGCCGCGCGTACGCTAGTAGAGAACCGGTGTCTTGATCTGCTGTCGTCTGACTATGTCCCTTCCAGTCTGTTGCAGGCAGCGTTCATGTTGTCCAGAGAGCTGGAGCTTATCAGCGTACCGGAAGCCATTTCACTGGTTACCCGAAATCCTGCGACAACCATGAATCTGTCTGATCGGGGTGAGTTGCGCACCGGTCTGCGGGCAGATCTTGTCAGAGTTGCCCACAATACTGATCAGGATCAGGCGCCGGTAGTGCGCGGTGTGTGGAGGCAGGGGGTGCGGGTCTCTTGAGTACCGGTCGCACTGGTTCTCTGGTAGTCGTGGTTGGCCCCAGTGGTGCCGGTAAGGACAGTGTACTGGCTGTTAGCCGGCAGCACTACTCAAGCTGTACTGATGTTCATTTCGTGCAACGTGTTATCACGCGTGACAGTAATGCGGGAGATGAGATGCATGCCTCTGTTGGCGAGGATGAATTCATCAGTCAATCCAAAGCTGGCGCATTCTCACTAACATGGCAGGCGCATGGTTTGTACTATGGCGTGCCTGCCGGGATAACAGACAGAATGAGGTCTGGTTCTACCGTCATACTCAATGGCAGCCGTGGTGCTCTGCCCGAAATTCGGCGTCTATATCCTGCTTCGCACGTTGCTCATCTTTCGGTGGATCCGGCAATCCTTGCAGCTCGTCTGGCATCCCGTGGCCGGGAGAGTGAGGCCCAGATCGATCAGCGTATGGAACGCCAACTAAACGTCAGCATGCGAGAAGGGCATGATGTCCTGATCAGCAATAATGGAGAGTTGCAAGACGCTGTAGACAGGTTCATCGAGTTTGTCCAGCGTATCCGTCACGGCTGAACTATTTCTGAGGCGCAGCATCCGTCAGAGGGAAAACCATCAGTTCGGTGAACGCTGTCTTCCTGTCAGGTTGTTTGTACAGGGCTATCTGATCAAGCGTAGGCTCCGTACGCACCAGCTCGTGGTATTGCTTGCTAACCCACCGTTCGAAATCGTCTGCATCGTTGGTCAGCGGACTGGAAAGCGTCATGTGAAATCTGAATTCATTGCCGACGTATGGATAGCCAAAGTGCCCTAACAAGGCGATTTGTTCTGTTGTCAGAGATTGTGCAAGGCGCCGCTGCCTGTCTGCAGCAGACAGGGGGCTGCGAAACCTTTCAAAATGCTCGACGCAGGACATCGCAAAATCGGTCAGTTGTTGCGATTGATCATTTAGTGTCAATGCCATGAAGTGTGACAGGCGGCGTGGGGCCAGACCACTTAGCTCCACTGCAGATTGATCAACGGCGAAACCCGATACAGCGTCAATCAAGTGTTCTTCAGAGAATTCAGATTCAAGCTCAAAGGGTGCCTTGAGCGTGGCATGGAATCCATAATGCGCAGGTTGCTTTGTCAGAGCTTCCCATCGGGTCTGATCGTGGAATTTGGAACTCGTTACATCTCTTGCAGGATCGTGCGGTGTGCGACCCAGCACGGTACAACCAAAGACGTATAAATCAGACAAAGTCTTGGGTGTGAAATACAGCGCGTAGCGTGAGGTCATGAGACGGGCCATGAGGACATGAAGCTAAAGCATAAAGCCGTCAGCTGACGATGGGGCAATAATCCGTGAATCAGATTCAATCAAAATTCCTATCGCGTGATATGCAGTGGTTCTTCGATGCCTTGACTACTGGCCCTGATCTGTAGCTCATATATGATTTGCGTGTCCAGACCGCGAAACTGTATGGCCATATGATTGAAATCTTCGAGTGGAAAAAATGCCACCACGTCGTTGTCGATCTCAACGGCGTAACCGGGTAGCCGTTACTCGTCATTAAGCAGTATCATTGGCTCTGGCCAAACCACGGCTCGTGCCTGACCAGTTTTTAAATGCAATAGAATAGGTCTACCCAAGAATTGGGCCTGACGGAACTCACGCTATCCTGCATCTTCCGTGTGGTTTGTCGTGCCGTTCTGAGCCTGTTTGAGTGAAAAGCTTGTGAGCGCAAGGAGCGTGATAACTATCGTTACTTGCACAAGCGAAGTTACAAGCATGCTTTGGGGGGATTCCGTCGATCACCGAAGGGTGCAATATCACTATAACAGTCTGTGATGGATGTGCCGCAGGAGTGCGCAAAAATTTTCGCCTTTCGCTTTCGGTGTTTTCTGCGTTGATCGGTGTGCTGTCGATATTCATGGGGTTGTTTGTGTCTTATTCGCTAGGCACGCCTACCGGTCCCACTATTGTGTGTGTAGGTGCTGTTTTGTTTGCGATGTCTACGGCTTACCAGTCTGTGAAGCGTCGAGCCTAGTCCACGCCATGTTCTGTTGACGCGGGTTGCTGGGACGTCGTAGTCTGAGGCATTGTCATGGTGGACTGTCTGGCAGGCAGTCACGGCGTTGATACTTCCTCTAATTCTGCCAGTTATCTACTGTCCAGTGAGTCAGTTGCATGAGCACAATAGCCCTACATCCTCCCAAACAGGCTAGCTACGATGTTGTCATCGTGGGTGGTGCCATGTATGGCTCTTCAGTGGCCTGGTTTCTGGCAGATAATCCTGATTTTGACGGCACGATATTGGTCGTTGAGCGCGACCCCACGTATGAGTTCACCTCAACAGCTCACACAAACAGTTGCATGCGGCAACAATTCTCTAATGAAGTGAACATACGGGTTTCGCAATTCGCGGCTGAATTCGTCAAGAATTTTCGCCAGTTCATGGGTAATGATGAGCGTGTGCCCGATGTTGTATTGCAAAGCTATGGCTACATGTACTTGGCCAGCAACGATCAGTTTGCCAGGTCGCTGCAGGAAACCCAGAAGGTGCAGGAAAAAATGGGCGCTGGCACTCGCTACATGACAGCTAAGGAGATCAAGCGCGACTATCCGTTCTACAACATGGACGATATCGTGGGAGGAAATCATAACCTCAAGGACGAAGGCTACTTTGATGGTAATACGCTCTTTGACTGGTGGAAAAGGTCAGCGCGTGAAAAAGGCGCAGAGTATGTCACCAACGAGGTGGTGTCCATGTCACGTAATGCCAATGGCACACGTGTTGAGAGTGTGACACTGAAGAGTGGTGAAACGCTCAGCTGTGGCACGGTAGTTAATGCCTCGGGCCCTCGTGCTGTATTGACATCTCGCATGGCCGGTATAGAAATACCGGTTGAGCCCCGTAAACGCTATACCTTCATATTCGATGCAGAACAGCCGCTGGACAGAGACTTGCCACTGACGATCGACCCTTCAGGTGTCCACATGCGAACCGACGGGCAGTACTATCTGGCAGGTTGTCCTCCCGATGACGATCCGGCGGTGGATTACGATGACTTTGTTCAGGACCACAGTATCTGGGAAGAAAAGGCATGGCCCACCATTGCTGCCCGTATCCCCCAATTCGAGGCTATCAAGCTGATAAATTCCTGGGCAGGTCACTACGCATTCAACACATTTGACCAGAACGCCATTCTGGGTCCGCATACGGTGGTTGAGAACTTTATCTTCGTTAACGGTTTTTCCGGACACGGTTTTCAACAGTCGCCTGCCATGGGGCGGGGTACAGCAGAACTGATAACGTTTGGTGAGTATCGATCGCTGGATCTTTCGCCATTCAACTACGCTCGCATTGTACGTAACGAGAAATTCGACGAGAAAGCAATCATATGAAACTACCTGTCAACCCGTTTAATAAAGGCATCAAGGCGGCTGAAAGGCAGATTGGTCTGTGGGTAAGCTTGCGCAACAACTTTGCAGCTGAGGCGGTAAATACCTGCGGTTATGACTGGTTACTGGTAGATATGGAGCATTCTCCTAACGATCTTTCCATCGTTCTAACGCAGTTGCAGGTGTTTGCCAGTGGTACCAGTACAGCCATCGTCAGGCCGCCCTGGAATGATGCGGTCATGGTCAAGCGATTGCTGGACATGGGCGCACAGGGTTTGTTATTCCCCATGATTCAATCGGTAGAGGAAGCTGAGAATGCAGTGGCTGCCACTCGCTACCCGCCACGGGGCATTCGCGGTGTTAGCGGTACTACGCGTGCCAATGCGTTTGGTCGTATCACAGACTATTTCGATCGCGTGGAAGAGGAAACAACCGTAATCGTACAGCTGGAAACTCGCAAGGCTATCGAGCAGGCCTCCGCCATCGCCAATGTAGATGGCGTAGATGGCGTATTCTTTGGACCAGCCGATATTGCTGCTGACATCGGCAAACTGGGTCAGCCGATGTGCAAGGAAGTGTGGGAGGTTATCCGGCCTGCTGCCAGCGAGTTGATAAGGCAGGGCATCCCGGTTGGCACACTGGTGTTTGATGTGGATTTTGCTGCACAACTCATGGGTGAAGGCTTTTCGTTTGTAGCCTGCGGCTCAGATCTTTCACTGGTTACCAAGGGGGCTGACAAGCTGCTTGCTGACATGCGCAGCAAGATGGCGAGGTAATAGCGTTTAGTACCGCATTGATCACTAAGATGATTAACCCCAGTGTGGCATAAAATGTCGAGTCCAGAAACTTATAGAGCGGTACTTAGATGCTGCTACAGAAGCAGCGAAGCGGTTCTGGGTGGGGCTGCCTAGGCCGAAATTTTATGCAACACTGGGGGAAGCGATCTTGAAGCAGGGGGAGATACTCGGATCGGGTTCTCAGCGCTCACTTAATCTTGCCAGTTCACGACGAAAAGACAGGAGGATTCGCCAGTTCTGGCAGGCTCGTCCAGCTCCCTGGCATATTGATGACCTGCAAAGGCTGCCTACGCGATAGGTGCAGGGGACTCTGCATCCCCTATGGCGCTGATACTTTTTCAACCAGCCGTTTATGTATGAATCCCTGTTCCAGCGTATTTAGTGTCCACTCTGACACATACGCTAAGGGTGTGACCAGCGTTACCTGAGCGCCATTCTGGACCCGTTGTTCTGCTATTACCGCCCCCTTGTCGTAGTGATCGTCGTCAAACACGACCACGCGTGCTTCTGGCAACGCTCCTGCCACGACGTCATCAGGGCTGTTTACAAGCAAGGCTGCCTACAACAGGCATTGGCTTGACGTGGTACCTGGCTACGCCGTCCTTTCGCCAGTACGAGCCAGTAGCCAGTGCTATATGTTCTGATCCGAACTCAAGGATGTCATCCACGGTCAGTGCGGTGTCGGGATTCACATTCACATTGGCCATCTGACTGATTTACCAAGTCCGGTAATCGCGTACTCGTGCCCAGGCACTGAGTCCTGGTGAGGTTGACTCTCGACTGACCTTGCCGCCGAGTGTATCTGATGCTTCCGCCAGAACAACATCGTATCTACGTTACGGCCCTCGTCGATTTTCTCGGGTAACCATGGGTCGGCAATGGACGGGCGAGCACGGCCGATCAAATCGAGAACGCCTGAGGTTAATTGCTTGACCATGACATACGGCGAGGTGAATCGAATCGTAGCCAGCCTCACGCGCTCTGCAAAATGCCTGTCTATGCCATTGTCGCAAGTTGCGATATCACGCTTCGTCATACTGCGAGCACTAACCGGGTCATGGGTGTAGGTGCGTACCGGCAGGGCAGTGAGTGCCATGGGGACCTCGTGTGCGTAGTGGTTCGGCCTATTGATGCCGGGGTGGGCGACTTCAATTCCGACCAGTGCATCGCCGTTGTGCATACTGTCTGCCATGCGTGCGAGCATATGGATATCATTGTCGTCCTATAATCGCAGCTCTATGTAAGGGCTGATCTCTGAGCTATGGTGTATTTCTACCTGTTCAGTAAATACAACTCCCCAACCCCCTTCAGCCTTGATTTCACGCATGCGGGCAACCGCCGTTGGGTCGCGATAACCACCTCCATTGCAGTGTGGAACCTGATAAAAGCGGTTTTTTCGCGGTGACGGGGCCTGTATCCAACGGTTCGAACAGGCAGTCGTAGCGTGGGTCTCTTCTATCTAGAATAGTGCGGCTGTTACTGGCGGTTTGAATCGCTTCCCGGTGGTCGCCAACTAATTCCTTTTCAGTCATCAGCTTGCAAATCCTGTTAAAACGTTGCAGGTGTTGATTCCAATCTCTTCCACCGCATAACCGCCTTCCATGACGAACAAGGTGGGTATAGCCATTGTTGCCAGTAGTTCGCCATAGCGTGAGAAGTCCTCGCAGTTCAGTTTGAAGAAACTGATAGGGTCTCGCTCGAATGTATCGACACCCAGCGATACCACTACGGCATCGGGTGAGTAAGCTTTGATTTTCGCTAGTGCATCTTTCAAGGCTGTACTCCAGACGTCATACGCGGTACCTGGCAGCATCGGATAGTTGACGTTGAAGCCTGTGCCGGCACCTTCACCTGTCTCATCGCAGTAACCGAGAAAGTGAGGGAAGGCATGCATCGGATCTCCATGCAGTGACAGAAACTGAACGTCACTCCTTTTATAGAAAATATCCTGAGTGCCATTGCCGTGATGAAAGTCAACATCTAGTATCGACACTCGAGACGCACCTTCATCCAGTAGTGTCTGAGCGGCGATCGCGGCGTTGTTTAAAAAACAGTAACCGCCATACAGATCAATACCTGCGTGATGCCCGGGTGGTCTGCAAAGGGCAAAGGCGCTGGTCTGGCCGCTGTTAAGAATCAGAGCTGCTGTTTGTGCGCAGGCAGCGCTACTTTTTGCAGCGGTATAGGTACCGCTGGTGATGGCGGTTTCAATCGCCATCGCAAAGTAACCCAGCTTGCCATCAATGTGCTGGGGCTCTCGTTGCTGCATGCGTCTTGCCGGCACCACTGTTGGCAACGCTTCACCGTTAAAGCCTTCAGCCTCCCACAAGTTCCATGCCACGGCTAGAAATTCCAGATAATCCTGCTGGTGTACCTTGCCTACAGGGCTCATGTCCAGTGGCGACGGTACTTCCGGAGCGCTGAAGCCACCTGCCGACAGGGCCTGAACGATGTAGTCCCAGCGTTCCGGGCATTCGTAGGGCCGTACCAGCTCACCGCCGGAAAGCTCGCCTTTGGGAAAGTGCAGGGAGTGCTGGGAGCTTGCGATGGTTTTCATGAGAGGCGCGACTGTTTCAGTTTGTGGGCACGGTACGGTTATATCGTCATCGGCTTGGAAAATCAAAGGGATATGGTGTCGCTTATTGGCTGGAGATTCGGCTGTTTCGTCTAGATCCAGATCTGTGCTGGCAATGATTGGGTTAGTGGCGTCTGCATTGTCGAAGGTTCCGACAGTAGAGCTTGTACGTGCAATAGACGCCGACTTGTGGCTATGATGTATCACCGGCGAGTGAGGGATTTACGTGAGCAAGCTGCAGTGGAATGACAGAACGGCTGAGATTCTGGAAATGGACAAGCACTTGGTGCATTCATTTGCAGATTTACATTCGTTGCGGGCACCCGACGCGAATACTGTCATTACACAGGCCGAAGGAGCATATGTCTATGATGCTCGCGGCGAGCAGTATCTGGACGGTATGGCAGGCTTGTGGTGCGTCAACGTTGGGCATGGCAGGCGAGAAATTAGTGAGGCCGTAGCCGAGCAGCTCAACACACTGGACTTCTTCTCCACATTTTACAATCTGACGCATCCAACAGCTGCCACATTAGCAGCGAAGCTTGCGTCGTTGTCGCCCGGTAATCTTAATCACGTCTATTTCGGTAACTCCGGTTCAGTGGCAAACGATACGGCAGTCCGAATTATTCATCACTATTTCAATCGTCTCGGCAAGCCGTCGAAAAAGAAAATACTATCGCGTATCGACGCTTATCATGGCTCTACGCATTTAGCCATTGCCATGACAACGCCTGCCTATCGTACGCAATGGGATAGTGCCGATGAGCTGGTGCATTTTCTGCCGTCTCCTAATACCTATCGTCGTCCGGAAGGTATGAGCGAAGCTGCGTTTTGTGATCACCTGATAGATGAGATGCGTGAACACATCGAGACACTCGGTGGTGAGAATATCGCCTGCTTCATTGCGGAACCGATCATGGGCGCTGGCGGCGTTATCGTTCCACCGATGGGCTATCACATGCGGGCACTGGCGTTATGCCAAGAATTTGATATTCTCTATATATCAGATGAAGTGGTTACAGCTTTCGGCCGCCTTGGGCACATGTTTGCATCAGAAACTGTCTTCGGTATCGTGCCGGATGTGATTTGCACTGCCAAAGGGTTGTCATCAGGCTATCAGCCAATATCCGCCACACTGTTGTCCGAGGGAATACATGAGGTGATTTCAGCGCAAGGGGCAAAGTTTCTACATGGCATGACCTACTCGGGTCATCCTGCGTGTTGTGCTGCAGCACTTGCCAATATAGCCCTTTTAGAGAACGACAAGATCTGCGAGCGAGTGCTGAGACTGGGGCCGCAGTTTGAAGCTGCGTTGAAAGCGCTGCTTGAGTTTGACATTGTGGGCGATGTGCGTGGCAGTCACTTCATGATGGCGCTGGAATTTGTCAAGGACAGGACCAGTCGAGAACCTTATGCCGATGAGGTCAATGTGGGTATGCGTGTGTCCGCTCACGCACAGCAGCGAGGATTAATTGTTCGACCGTTAGGTAGCATGATCGTGTTGTCACCTCCGCTGATTCTGGATGAGCAGCAAATCACTACCATTGGCCGTGTGTTGGCTGAGAGCATTGAAGCTGCCACAGCGGAGTTGATAACCGAGGGGCTGCGGTAAGTGATTGATCAGCCTGAAACAGATAGGCCTGGAACTGATAGCTCTGCTACCGAGGATCCGGCGCTAGAGTGCGGGGTTTCACCAGACATCAATATAGCATCGAGGAGTGTGGCGGTGTCCTTGAACCATGTCAGGAAACAGTATGGGTCGGCAACTGTTCTGCATGATGTGTCACTTACTATTCATGACAAGGAGTTTTTCACGCTGCTAGGGCCTTCTGGATGCGGCAAGACCACGCTGTTACGCATCATTGCCGGATTCGAAAGTGTGACGGGTGGTACTGTGCAGTTGCACGGCAAAGAAATCGCTGGGTTAGCAGCCAATGAGCGACCGGTCAATACGGTGTTTCAGCAGTACTCGTTGTTTCCGCACATGAGCGTTACAGACAACGTGCTGTTTGGTTTGCAGATGCGCAAGGTGCCAGCAGCCGTGGCACGCAAGCGCGTTAATGCCATGCTAGAGCTCGTACAACTGGAAGATTTCTCGCATCGAATGCCTTCGCAGCTTTCGGGAGGTCAGCAGCAACGTGTAGCATTGGCCCGGGCACTGGCTCCAGAGCCTGAAGTGCTGTTGCTGGATGAACCGTTGTCTGCGCTGGATTTAAAGCTCAGGCAAGCCATGCGACTAGAGCTTAAGCAGATTCAGGAGGAGGCTGGTATTACCTTCATTTTCGTGACTCACGATCAGGAAGAGGCGCTAACCTTGTCTGATCGTATCGCCGTCATGTCTGCTGGTGCTATCCAGCAAGTGGGCACCGCACACGATATTTATGAGTCTCCGGTGAATCGGTTTGTGGCTGATTTTATTGGTGAGAGTAATCTGATCGAGACGCACGTACTGGAATACCATGGCTGTCGATTGATCTGCTCTCTGCCCGGTGGAGGCCAGATCGTTACTGACTCACCCGCAGAGTCTATGGTAGCGAGTGTCGGATCGTCAGGGTATATCTGCGTCCGACCGGAGAAGCTGAAACTACTTTCTCCGGCGGCGCAAGCTGACTGTGTTCTACAAGGGGTTGTAGAGCGGCATATTTATCTAGGCACTGATACTCAATTGGTATTACGGTTGGATGGGGGGCAGACGATACAACTGAGAGTACAGAATACATCGCACACAGGCACTCTTCCGGAACCAGGTTCAACTGCTCAGGTGGGTATTGAGTCAGGCAGTGCCAGGTTTCTCGAACAGTAATGGCTGCCATTGCACCTGAAGCAGCAACCACAGGCGGGTCCGTCTTTACTGGCGTCCGGAATCGCTTGCTCATGCCGTCATGGCTGAGCATCGGGATTTTGCTGGTTATTCCGGTAATAATGATGCTGGTCTATTCATTCCTGACCAAGGAATTCAGAGGTGGTGTCATCTGGGAATTCTCATTGGCAGCCTACGATCAGTTCTTCTTTGACCGGGGTTTGTTCGGTGATGAACCTGTCAAAATTGAATGGACTTATCTGACCATTTTCGCACGTTCCATAGTACAAGCACTACTCGCTACGTTCTTTTGCTTGTTGATAGGATTTCCCACGGCTTACTTTATCGCCACGCGGCCGCCTTCGAGCCGCGCCATTTGGTTGTTCATGATAACCGTACCCTATTGGGTGAATTTACTGATTCGCACGGTGTCGATGAAATTTCTGATCCGTGACACCGGGCCACTCAATCACTGGCTGATGCAGGCTGGTGTGCTCAACGAACCGATGGGGCTGATCAACACGAACATCGCAGTGCAATTGGGTCTGTTCTATTCCTATCTGCCTTTCATGGTATTGCCCATTTACGCCTCTGTGGAACGATTCGATTTCGCGCTACTGGAAGCTGCTCATGATCTATACGCAAAACGCTGGATAGCACTCCGGCGCATACTGATACCGGTGGTCAAGCCGGGCATCATCGCAGGCTGCATTCTGGTTTTCGTGCCCAGTCTTGGCGCTTTCCTCGCACCGGATCTGCTCGGTGGCGCCAAGAACTTCATGATTGGTTCATTGATAGAGGAGCAATTCAAAGGCAGCGCGGGTAACTGGCCATTCGGTGCTGCAGCGTCCATGATTCTATTGTCCATGGTGCTGCTGGTTTTGATGTTCTATGCACGCAGCGAAGCAAGGCGTGTTCTATGAACAGTGCAAGCACAAAGCTCATGCACTATCCTGGCTTCGGTGTGCTCGCTGCAGTTTGCCTGGTGTTATTGTATGCACCCTTGTTGGTTGTCATGGTGTATTCGTTCAACGACAGTACTTCAATTACGCGTTGGGGTGGCTTCAGTTTACGCTGGTATGTGGATGTATTTACCGGCGTTGAGGCAGCGAAGTACAAGGTGGCCGCCTGGAATTCTGTGAGTATTGCTGCAATGGCCTCTATCGTGGCAACAACAATCGCTACGTCAGCGGCTATCGGCATGACGCGCTGTGGCCAGTGGAACGGCAAATCAGCAAGCTTTGCGTTAATCAATCTTCCTATCATGGTGCCCGAGATAGTAACGGCTGTTGCAACTCTCATTTTCTTCAGCGCTATCGGGTTCAAGACCGGATACCTGAGTATCTTGCTGGCGCACATCGTTTTCTGTATTCCGTTTGCCTATCTGCCCATTGCAGCTCGACTTCAAGGAATAAGCGGCTCGTTCGAAGAGGCGGCTATTGACCTCTACGCGACACGCTGGCAAGCGTTTCGGTATGTGTTGTTGCCTATTCTTTTGCCAGGTGTTATCTCCGGGGCACTACTGGCATTTATTATCTCGCTGGATGACTTTATTATCACTAATTTCGTTAAAGGTGCTGGTATAGAGACGTTGCCTACTGCTATTTTCGGTGCAGTGAGGCAAGGCATAAAACCCAATATCATGGCCATATCCACACTGATGCTTGTGGTGTCGGTAGTGTTCGTTACGGTGTCATGGTGGATTGGTAGAAGTGGCAGCAGGTCGGATAACCGTTGAATAGCGGCAGGCCCGTGGGTCTTTTTACCCCAGTGTTGCGTGAAATTTCGAGTCCAGAGGCTTATAGAGCTGTATATCAGTACCGGAGGCGGCCCCCACTGCACGGAGTTTTTACTGGATTGAGTCGGGCCGCGCAGACCTAGTCACTCTAGGCCCAGGCGGCCCCGAGAGATCCAGAAAAATGAGTACAGCGGGGGCCGCCCAGGCCGGAATTTTATGCAACACTGAGGTTTAGTCAAGCTGTGCCGAATGGTTGAAGAGCAGTTGTAAGAGTTTATTCAAGCGCAGTTCGAGAGCGCAGTTCGAGAGGGCAGTCCAAGTGAGCAGTTCGAGAGAGCAGTTCAGTGAGCCACTTCAGAGGGAAGTTTGGAGAGCAGTTTAGTGAGCAGCTCAGTGAGCAGTTGTCAGAGTTTATGTAAGTACTTTTGTAGGAGTTTGTGACAGTAACAATCATAAGCAGGTTCAAGGAAAGTGTGTCCGTTAACCAGCTCCCGGATGGGGGCAACAGGAGAAATGCATGACATCGAATTCAAGTAAGTCCCGGGCGGCGTGCCTTGCTGCCGTTTTGGTGGCGAGTCTGTCCGGTACTGTGCAAGCTGAGGGCAGTTTGAGCATCTATCACTGGTTTGACTACATCCCTCAGGAGCTTCTTGACAAGTTTTCAGCTGAGAACAATATAGAAGTCACGATGGATACCTATGACTCAAACGAGGCCATGTTTGCCGCGTTGAAGGCTGGAAAAATGGGCAGCTACGATGTTGCTGTACCCAGTGACTACATGACTGAAATAATGATTGGAGAGGGAGTGCTGGATTCATACGAGCGCGCCGAAATGCCCAACTTCGATAACATTGAAGAGCAGTGGGTGGATGTCGGATTTGATCCCGGTCGTAAACATTCTATTCCTTATCAGTGGGGATCTACGAGCTTTTCAGTGAACCGAGATGTATTTGAGGGTGATATTAGTTCTACCAGCATTATTTTTGATCCGCCAGAGTCTCTCGTTGGCAAAATCAACGTGCTGGATAGTCAGGGTGAGGTGCTGGCGCTGGCTTCCATACACTTGGGTATTCCTCAGTGCAGTCAGGATCGTGATCAGCTGAAGGCATTGAATGCTTTGTTAGAGGAAGTGAAGCCCAAGTGGGCATCGTTCAACTCGGACGGAGCCAAGGAGGTGCTGGTCTCGGGTGAAGCCGTTGCTGGCATGATTTTCAACGGATACAGTGCACGAGCCCGTAATGAAGGCGCGAACATTGAATATTCCTATCCGAACGAAGGGCATGTGCTCTGGATGGACAATGTCGTTCTGCTCAAGGATGCTCCCAACCGAGAAAACGCATTGACGTTCATGAATTTTCTTCTGGAACCTGAAAATATCGCGGCAGTGACTGAGTATGCGCAGTACATCTCAGGAGTAAAGGGTGTGACGGAGCTACTCAGCGAAGAGCTGAAAACATCGCCAGAGAACAACCCACCCGCTGATGCCACGGCAGGTAGCTTTATTCAGGTGTGCGATGAGCAGACTCAGTCTTACTATGACCAGATCTGGACGAATCTGAAAAAATAGGTCATTGGGTGATCTGCTCAGATACAAGCAACGCAAGGTGTTTCAAAGGAGTCGCTTATGTATTTTGTTCGACCCATGCGACTCATGCGACCCATGCGACGTACGTGACTTACGTGACTTACGTAGTGGAGTTACGTAGGTAGGTCATGTACGGAAGGCATGTAGTCAAGTCATGTAGTTGAGTTGCATAGGCTAAGCAAGTCAGGCAAGTCAGGGTAATTCAGGGTAAGTGATACAGGGAATGGTCAAGCGCATCTTGGCTTGAGCATTCCCCGCATCGTTATAGATCCTCCATTACTTCAGAGCAACTGCTTGAATTTTTCACTTGTAGCACGCTGTAGCGACACTGGTATGTGTGGAGTCGCGATTCCATCCTCGTCCCCGACCCGTTGCTGCTCGTTGCTGTTACGCACGCGCAGGTGTAGGTGCCGTGGCCAGCCAGAATATTACAAACCCACGGCCGTGATAGCGGCTCTTACGTTCGGTCATCGTGAACGCCGGTAGCGTCCAGCTCTGGCCATCTAGAGGGACTACATCGGTGTGCACGCTCAGCACAATGCCCGGATTGAGCGCATCCGCCGTGTTCACTGGCGTGACAGAGGCATTCAGGTTTGCTTTGCCCCCATCAGCATCGGATATGAATTGAGAGGCCACGCCCTGCTGCTGCAACCACCGTGCGATGCAATCCATGAGCGCACGATTGGAATTACGGGTCAACGTGTCGAAACTGATCAATTTTGCCAGTAGATCGCGGGTTGTCATGCCATTTCCAGTCACTAGAAAAAACACAGAATACCTGAGCTGTTCTCAAGGCTGTGTCAATACGGACGACATATGAAGGGTTGAGACGACTGGTTTAGACTCGAGTAAATAAACGCATGACTGATCTTGCAAGTGGTAAAAGTATACTGGTGACCGGTGGTGCCGGCTATATAGGCAGCCATGTGGTGAAGCTGCTGGGGGAACGTGGCGAGAGGGTTGTCGTACTGGATAACCTGTCCACAGGGAATGAAGAGGCGGTGCTCTACGGTTCGCTGATTCATGGCGATACCGGTAACGCGGAGCTCGTATGTCGTCTCCTCAAGGAACACGATGTGGATACTGTGATGCACTTCGCGGCCCACACAATTGTGCCCGAAAGTGTAGAAAATCCGCTCAAGTATTACGCCAATAATACAGCCAGTACGCTCAACCTGCTGCAGTGTTGTCAGGCTGCAGGTGTTGACAAGGTTATCTTCTCCTCCACGGCCGCAACCTACGGCATACCTGAAGACGATACGAAGCCGTGTTCAGAGGAGTTGCCAACAGCACCCATAAACCCCTATGGCATGTCCAAGCTGATGTCAGAGCATATGCTCAAGGATCTGAGTCAGGCCACCCCGCTTCGCCATGTAATCCTGCGCTACTTCAACGTAGCAGGGTCTGATCCGGACGGCAAAATTGGCCAATCTACCCGCAATGCCACGCTGTTGATCAAGGTAGCTGCCGAAGTGGCAGTGGGCAAGCGTGAACAACTGGTGGTATTCGGTACTGATTACCCGACACCTGACGGTACGGGCATCCGTGACTACATCCATGTATCCGATCTTGCCAGTGCACATCTGGCAGCGCTCGATTACCTGCGTGAAGGTGGCGATTCCACCTTGGTCAACTGTGGTTACGGTAAAGGGTTCAGCGTACGTCAGGTAATAGACTCCATGTCACGGATCAGTGGCCGCCCGCTGAACGTTGTCGAGCAGCCACGCCGGGCTGGGGATCCACCTGCCCTCATAGCAGCAGTAGGCAAGATACAGAACACGCTGAACTGGACACCTGAATTTGATGATCTGGATGTCATTGTACGAACGTCACTGGATTGGGAAGAGCGTTTGACACAACGTGCTGACGCTTCCGCTGAGAAACGCGGATAGAGAACACAATCATGTTTTGCCCCTCATCAATAGACAGCTTTGTGAGTGGCTTTGGTTGGAAGCAGTTTCACGCAAGCGGGCAATAATTAGCCAAGGATATGAGTATGAACAACCTGACAGTACCAGACAAGAAGATCCTTAGCAGGCTATTCATGGCATTTGCCATCACGTTACTCAGTGCCTGTAGCAGCATGACGAGCACACCCGGGGTCAGTGTTGATGTCAGCGAGCGCTGGGCACTACTGCCTATCAGTAACCTGTCGGAAACTGCACAGGCTGATGCTCAGGCACACAGTATGGTCGAGACTCAGCTACGCGCTCGTGGTATCAGAGCGGTGGACACCTATGCACCTATACGGCAAGTTAGCCTGCGGCAACTGCTCGATCCAGGTAAAGAATTGAAACAGGCACGAAACTGGGCCATGCAATCAGGCTACCGCTACGGATTGAGTGGGACTATTCATGAGTGGCAGTACAAAACGGGTGCTGATAGGGAGCCTGCTGTCGGTATGAGCCTGAAGCTGGTCGATCTGTATTCCGGAGAGGTTGTGTGGCAGGCCAATGCAGCTCGTACTGGCTGGGGCTACGCCAGTTTGCCAAGTGTGGCAGATGGCCTCATTCGAGATTTGCTGGATCAAGTCCAGTTCACAACCTCGTCGCTGTAAAACAAAGCGACCCCCATGAAATTATTTAACGAAAGCTTTGCAGCCATCAGACTCTCAGGTAAGAGTGTGTCACCTGCAAACCTGTTTAACAGGTTTCGTAGAGGTGCCAGACAACGCCATCGAATAGTAGAGATGGCGTTCTTCGCATGGCTTCTACCTGTAGTCGCTCTGCTGGTATTCCCTGAAAATCCCACTGGACTGGCATCAGGATTTCCATGGGTTGTAGCGGGCCCCTTGTTGTTTGCGGCCCGCTACGGTAGTGGTTGGGGCGTTATCTGCGGATCACTGTGTGGCGTGTTTCTGGTCTTCCCTTTCGCACCCTATATAGCCTTATTGAGTCAGCATGTTTCTCTGGCGATAGGTACGTTTGTGATGAGCCTTATCGTGGGTGATGCTGCCACTTCATGGCGCAAGCGTAGCCAGAAGTCTGAAGCCGAGAATCAATATCTACGTCACAGGCTCAAGGAATTCAGTACTGATTATCATGTACTGAAAGTGTCGCATGGTCTGCTTGAGGAATACATGGCGGGGCAGCGACTAAGCCTTCGTGAAGCACTGCAGCAACTCAAGCCTGTCCTGACATCAAACCAGACTGGCATAGAGGCTGGTAATGAACTGATGGCTGTGTTTTCACAGTTCTGCTCTATACAGGTAGCTGGTCTGTACACGATGACAGACGGCAAGAGGGTTGACAAGACACCGGTTGCCACACACGGCGAGATGTTTGAGTTGCCGCTATTCGACCCATTACTGAAAGCTGCCATCAGTACTCAGGAAGTTGCCAGTATTAAATTGGAGTCTCTTGCCGAGAACCATCATGAGAGCAGCTTGCTGGCGGTTGTACCGCTGGTAGATACGGAAGGTCACATGCATGGTTTGCTGGCGATCAAAGACATGCACTTCATGGCATTCCAGCAGCAGAATCTGCACCTACTGGCATTGCTGGGTTATTACATAGGCGATCAGCTGACACGCTCACGTGGTGATGCGTTGTCCCGCACCGATTGGTTTCTGGCGGAACTGGATACCGTACTCAGATTTGCTCATTCACATAGTACAGAGTCTGCACTGCTGTCGCTGAAATTTAACCAGTCGGAAGAAAGTCAAGATGTTGCGCAGTTTGTCAGCGTTGCTATCCGTAGTCTTGATGCATCGTGGCTGGTGATGGCAGATGATGAGGCGCCGGTTGTGGCTCTGTTACTACCGTTGATGTCAGAAGCTCAGAGTCATGCGTTTCTGAAGCGTGTCAATCTGGCTGTAAAAAAAGAATTTGGAATGGAGCTGGACAAGGTGCTGGATGGTGTCCGTCTACATCAGATCAGTGACGTGGACACTCAGAGCAGCTGCCTCGCATTGCTTAGCGAGCAGATGGGTCCGAGTGCGATGGGTGATGCGTTGATGGGCGATTCTGAACAGGAGCAGTCGGGTGCCGCATAAACTGATGCTTATAGCGGTGACAGGTGTTGCAGCATTGGTGCAAGCCATCCTGTTGTGTCAGCTTATCGGGCTGGACATGGGGTTGTCTGCCCCGGTGACTTGGTTGACGATACATGTGTTGTCGAATGCACTGGGTGCTCTGTGTATCGTTAAAGTGCTGGACATTACTACACACCGTATCCAGCAATCAGTGGCAATGATGGTGCTGGTGTTCAGTCTGGGGGTGTTTATTCCCGTGGTGGGAATAGCAGGTTCTCTTTTGGCCCTGTACTACGGAATCAGGGAAGGACTACTGAGGCACCGTGAGCCAGACTACTGGCAACTGACCCCGCGAACAGAGTTGCCTTATACCAGCCCGGCTGGGCGTGTGGAAACCCGAGTGGATAGCCGTGGCTTTATAGAGCATCTGCTGTACTCCAGCGATGAAGACGATCTGTATCGCAAGGTGCTGGCGGCGGGAAACATCAAGTCGTCCTTGTCGGTCAACGCATTAAAACAGGCCATGCGGCACGATGATGAACGTATTCGACTAACAGCCTACAAGACTCTGGATCGCAAGGTCACTGAGCTTAATCGTCAGATTCAGCAACTTGAAGCGCGTGTGTCAGAGGGCGGAACCGTGGAGAGCTCAAACTCGTGGCTGCAAATCGCCAGTAACTACTGGGAGCTGTTAACGCTTGAGAAGGGCGAGCCGGTGGCGCGGCGACAACTACTCGCTAAAGCCTCGGCTGCCGCTATCCAGGCGGTTGCGGTATTGCCCATCAATCGCAACGCCCATTTTATTCTGGGTCGTGTGTCGTTGTTGCAAGGCGATAACCGACGCGCTAATGTCGCCTTTGAGCGATCCCGTGCGTTGGGAATGCCTGCCGATAAAGTACTGCCCTATCTGGCAGAGACCGCCTATCACCGCCATGACTTTTCTCGTGTCCGCAGTTTGCTCAGTGAGCTTGATCCTGCGGCGAGAGCTTATCCACCTCTGTCTCACGTAGCGGAGTACTGGGCATGAAGCCCGTTGAGAAGCACCTGGAGACGCCGCCAAAGGCAAACGTATGTCTGTTGTTAGAAGGTACCTTTCCATTCGTCCGTGGGGGTGTTTCCACCTGGGTGAAGCAAATAATCGAAGGTATGCCTAATCTGACATTCTCCATTATCTATCTGGGTCCAGATTCAACCACTCATGGTGAGCCGGCCTATCCACTTCCGGACAACGTCATCCATCTTGAAACACATTTTCTGATGGAGCCTCGCGCCGATGACAGTGAGCCGACTACATGGGCGGCAAAGCTTCAGTCGATGGTGAAAAAATCGGTCATTGGACGAAAGAAGTTAAAACAGTTTTCGACGAACAACGCCTTGCACACACAGCTGAAAGACAGTAAGGGCGAGTTGGATGATGCCGTTTCGCGTGAGTTTACGTCAATTCTCACCGGGCCTGATGCTATCAGCGACAAGAATTTGCAAGAGGACAAGGGTGCATGGGATACCATTCGCGAGAAGTATCACGACGCACCCGAAGGTCTGGACTTCAATCACTTCTTCTGGACCGTGCGTAGTATGCACGCGCCTTTGTTCGTTCTGGCTGATATTGTCGAGAACGCACCGGGCGCTGATGTGTATCACTCTGTGTCGACCGGCTATGCAGGTTTTCTGGGTTCCATGTTGAAGGCGGCTACCGGCAAGCCGTTCATTATTTCAGAGCATGGCATCTATACCAAGGAGCGGGAGCTTGACCTTGCGCAGGTGGACTGGATACCGGAGTCTCTTGATCCTTTCAAGGTAGGGCTTAATGACAATATGAACTACCTGCGCAGTGTCTGGATCCGTTTTTTTCTGTCTCTCGGACGCATGTCATACAGTTCTGCAGATCACGTTTATACTTTGTATGAAGGTAATCGGCGACGGCAGATCGCTGATGGTGCTCGCGAACAGCGTTTGACGATCATTCCAAATGGTGTGGATGTTAATCGCTTTCGGCAGGTCAGGCGCGCAGATGATGCACCCGTGCCTCCAGTTCTGGCACTGATTGGGCGCGTCGTTCCCATCAAGGATATCAAGACGTTCATTCGCGCCATGCAGATTGTCAGGTCGAAAGTACCGGATGCTGAAGGATGGCTATTCGGTCCAGAAGATGAGGACGAGGACTATGCACGTGAGTGTCACATGCTGGTTGAGAGTCTGGGGCTTTCGCATGTCGTCAGATTCAAGGGGTTCGGCAAGCCGGACGACATCTTCCCCCGGATTGGCTTGTGCGTTTTAACGTCAGTATCAGAGGGTCAGCCACTGGTAGCTCTGGAAGGCTTCGCTGCCGGCATTCCTGCGCTAACCACGGATGTTGGCAGCTGTAGAGAACTGATTGAAGGTATAGAGCCTGATGATAGATTGATGGGAGCTGCCGGTGCAGTCGTACCGATAGCAGACGCCGCCGCTTTCGCCGAGGCTGCCGTGGCCTTGCTGTCTGATAGACAAGCGTGGAACAACGCTCGCGACTCAGCTATTGCCAGAGTTGAAGCTTACTATGATGAAATCCAAATGATAGAGCGTTACCAGCAAGCATATCAAGATCAGATAACCAAGCCAGCGGCTTGTCTGAACACAACCAAGGTTGCTTGAATCATGGCAGGCATAGGCTTTGAACTACGCAAATATCTGAACGATGATTCTTTTACAGGATCACTAAAGGCGTACGGTTTTGCCGGGTTGATCAGTGCCGGTCCCTGGGTGCTTTCCATCCTCGGGGTCATGCTAATTGGCATTGTGGCCCTGTCCCAGAATATGGGTGGTGAGAGTATCAAGCAGTTCACTACGTCAGTTACGTGGATCATGGGAGCCTCGCTTGTACTGACGGGTCTGTTGCAACTTGTGTTTACGCGCTTTGTTGCAGATCGTCTGTTTGAGAAACAGGATCATATCGTGAATGGCAACCTGCTCGGTGCCATAGCACTGACCACAGTGGTCAGTGCTGTAATAGCAATCGCACTGGTCTTTACAGTTTTTGAAGAGCCGTTCGCTTATGAATTTTTGATGACAGCCAATTTTGTCACACTGAGTAATATCTGGATCGTGGTTATCTTTGTGGCCGGGCTTAAGCAGTTCAAGCTGATCCTGGTGGCGTTTGCAGCGGGTTACGGTACTACTCTTGTCCTGTCAGTACTATTGCTGCCGTTCGGACTAACAGGCTTGCTGGCAGGTCTGCTGCTAGGCCATGCTGTCTTGTTTTTTCTCATGGTAGGTGTGGTATTGCCTGAGTATCCGTTTAGCGGGCAGGTGCGATTTGAATTCCTGCGACCGCAGCTGGTATTTCCCAGTCTTATTGCCATAGGCTTTTTGTATAACTTTGGTATCTGGGTAGACAAGCTGTTGTTCTGGATAACGCCCGCTACATCGGAGGCCGTTATAGGGCCATTACGATCATCCCTGATTTATGACTTGCCGATCTTTCTCGCCTACTTGAGCATCATTCCTGGCATGGCAGTCTTTCTGCTGCGCATTGAAACCGATTTTGCCGAAAGCTATGACGGTTTTTTCGGGGCTGTCAGGGGCAATGCCAGTTTGCAGGAAATAGAGCAACTGGGCAACAACATGGTTGTTGCGGTGCGCGAAGGGCTGAATCAGATTGTGCGTGTGCAAGGGGCAACTATTTTGGTGTTGTATCTGCTGGGACCCACACTTGTCAGCTGGCTAGGAATTTCTGAACAGTACGTGCATCTGTATTACATCAATCTGGTCGGTGTGGGTGCTCAGGTACTCATGCTTGCGGTACTCAATGTGCTGTTCTATCTGGACAAGCTGCGCTATGCACTGGTACTTACCGGAATACTGTGCACGACCAATGCACTGTTTACAGCCGTTACTCTGCAGATGGGGCCTCAGTACTATGGTTACGGATTCGGGTTGTCCATGACGTTGAGCGCGTTTGCCGGTGTCATTCTACTATCGCGCGAGATGGATAACATTGAGTACCGTACGTTTATGCGTCCCAGACAAACCGCCGGAGCGGTGCTATGACCCGATTGTTTACGCGTACAGCCGTTGTGATCGTCGTGGTGACGATTACCCTGCTGGCCGGGTGTCGCTCTGCAGCGGATCGGCAAGGGAATAGCGAGTCGCTGTCAATCCATGACACGTGGGCGTTGCAGGCTTTGAATAACGACACTGACGCTGTTAGCGCAGCGGTTGCTGCATCTGCTTTGCTGGAGACGCATCTGCATAGGCGTCAGCTGCTCAGGGTGATAAACCCAGTAAGTCAGCCAAGGTATACGGTTAGTGGGGTGCTGACTCAATGGCATTATGTGGGTAATGTCAGTCCACGCCCTGTCGTGGCGCTGCGGTTGTCTGTAACAGACAACCAGCTGGGTGAACTCGTGTGGTCGGGTGCCATTGAGAACAAAGGTAAGCGTAGACAAACTCTATCGGCACTGGCAGATCATCTGCTAGAAACGCTGACCAACCAGATTCCTCTGACTGACCGGCAGCGATCGCCAGCGGAGCAAATGGCATTGGCTTCAGCACAGGCGCTGGCGATCAACTCATCGAGCTCAGCAACAGGCTTGCTTGCCGGTGGTCTGGGTATGCGAAAAGCGGCAGATTATGGTCTAGATAGAACCGTGCAAACGCCCGAGCCACTTCAGGGTCGTAGTACGGCCTTCTACTACGCGCCCAATCCGCCCGTAGATGTGCTGTCGCAGTTTGATCGTCTGGTACTGGAGCCTGACAATATCAAAAAGGCAGAGCTACACGCATTAAGTGCGAGGGGCACCCGTACGTACGCCTACCTGAGTGTAGGCGAAGTAGGTCCGCAGCGAGCGTATGCCAGCGCGATGAAAAAACAATGGATTCTGGGAAAAAACCCTGCGTGGAACAGTAGTGTGCTGGATCTGGCCAGTGATGACTTGCGTAGATTTCTTCTAGACAGGGTAGGTCGGCTACAGGCTGCTGGTTATCGAGGGTTGTTTCTGGACACCATGGACAGCTTCAACCTTGTTGCCAAAACTGAGCTAGACCGTCTGGCCCAGCGAACGGGGCTGGTAACGCTTATCAATGATATTGCCCGTGAGTATCCTGGCATGCTGATGATTTCCAACCGTGGGTTCGAGGTGTTAGACGATATTGCTCCGCACATAGAAGCGGTTGCTGCAGAATCACTCTATGCATCGTGGAACAACACTACGCAGCAATACACGCAAGTGCCGGACGGTGACAGGCAATGGTTGATGGGCAAGCTCTTGCATGCCCGCAATGAACTGAATCTGGATGTCATATCCATCGACTACCTGCCTCCTGAGCGTCGTGCAGAGGCGCGATCGGTAGCTGCGCGTATTGCGACACACGGATTCATACCCTGGGTGGCAAATCCGGAGCTGGACTACGTAGGCATCGGTGCTCTGGAAGTGCTGCCTCGCAAGGTACTGATGTTATTTAACAGTACGCTGGATGGAGCCTTGCAGAAGAGCCCTGTACACAAGTTTGTAGCAACGCCTGTGGAGTACATGGGGTATGTGCCTGAGTACCTGGATATTGCAACACAGGCGCTACCCGTCGGCGAGCTCAAGGGGCGATACGCTGGTATCGTGATGTGGACAGGCAAGACGTACAAACAACCCTCATTACGACCCTGGTTACAACAGCAACTCAATAATAAGGTACCGTTGGTATTGTTGGGTACGCCTCCAGTTGCGCCCGACGCTACCATGCTGGCATCCATGGGTATCGCGCTCAGTGAATCACTGGACATGGAGTCCGCCACGCTGTCGCACAGCGATGATTATATCAAGCCGGAACGATCATTGAGTCCGCGAATAGATTCGATGGGGCTCACTGCCGTGTCGGTTGATCCTGACAATGCCGTGCACATGAGTTACCAGGACTCGAAGACCGTTCAGTCCGATGTGGTAGTCACAGGAGCCTTTGGCGGTTTTGCGTGGCAGCCGGGTCTGGTTGATGATGGACTGGACTACGAAACCTACTGGGTAGTTGATCCTTTCCGATTTTTACGCACGGCGCTGCAATTGCCCGATGCACCCATGCCGGATGTCACCACCGAAAACGGCAAGCGTCTGTGGCTTGCCCATATTGACGGTGATGCTCTGCCTTCATGGGCCGAGATGCCTGGCAAGCAGTTGGGAGCTGAAGTTATCTACGATCGCATACTGGCACCTTACCAGTTGCCACACACCATCTCGATTGTAGAAGGTGAGATGACGGATCCAAAATTTGAGGACAGGCGTCACCGCATGTTTGACATTGCCAAGAAGACATTCGAGCTTGATTTTGTTGAGCTGGCCTCCCACACCTACAGCCATCCTTTCAACTGGGCAGAATTAGCTGCCTATGGCAAGTCTGGCCGATATAACCTTCCCGTAGAGGGCTATGAGTACTCTGCAGAACGGGAAAGCGCAGGCTCTATTGACTTTATTGACACACAGCTTGCACCTACCGGCAAGCGTACTGAGCTGATGCTCTGGAGCGGAGATGCGCTACCGAACGTGGAAGATCTGGCGGTTCTGGATCGGTTAGGCATCCCGAATATGAACGGCGGTATTACTAATGCAACCAACGCCAGTAGATCCATGACCATGATCAGTCCGATGGCCCGTCCTGTGGAGAATTACCTGCAGGTCTATGCGCCCATCATGAACGAGAACATGTACACGAATGACTGGACCGGACCGTTTGATGGGTTTCATCGCGTGATCGAGACCTTCAAACTGACCGACATGCCCAGGCGTCTCAAGCCTTTGAATATCTATTACCACTTCTATTCAGGGACCAAGATAGCCGCGATAAAAGCATTGATGCGTGTCTACGACTGGACTTTAGAGCAAGACATTCATCCCGTATTCGGCAGTGAATATGCCGTCAAGGTTCCAGACTACAGACAGGCAGGAGTAGCTCGTTATCTGGATGGCCCATGGAAGTTCAGTGCACTGGGTAATGTGCGATCGCTGCGCCTGCTAAGCAATGATCGCTGGCCAGACATGAGTAGCAGTCAGGGTATTGCCGGTGCTCGTTCACTACACGACGGTGTCTACCTGCACACCGACGGTTCTGATCAGGTGCTGTTCAAGACGCAATCAACGAAGCCTGCGCAAATACATCTGGTGTCCAGCAACGGTCAAGTGTTGCAGTGGGATGACAAAGGGCAGGGGCTTAGTTTTCGCATCACGGGGCACGTGCCCGTCGTGGTCGAGCTAGGAGGCAAGATAGCCGGTGCCTGTACGCTTGAAACCGGTGGCAAGCTGGTGAGAGGCGTTGTATCGGCAAAGAACACCCTCATGTTTACATTCACATCCAAGGACACAGGCAATGCATCCCTCAACTGCCCGGCGTGAGCGCTTAGTCAGCCCGCTCAATCTGGCATTGATGGCTGGATTGTTTGTGGTAGCTTTCTTTCTTCTGAAGCCCGATTCAGATCTTGCGGGAACATCCAGCATGAATGCCGGCAACGTCGATGAGTTGCAACTGGCTTATCTCAGGGCGCAGAATCTGGCGGGAAAATCAAGTGATGCGGAAGTGATCAAGGTCATTCAGGATCTGGTCAATGCAGGCCGGTCAGGGCAAGCCAAGAACCTTTTGCTGGATTACCCGGATCTGGCAGTTACCGATACGTTGCGGTTTCGCATAGATCTGGAGCTGGCCGCTGTAGCGTCCGATGTCAGTCTGTTCAGCGCACTGGACACGTTAACCAAAACGCCTCGACTACACGACACCTCATTGCTTGAACGTGCCACAGAGCTGAGTCGCAAGCTGGAGCACCCACAAACCAGCCTTGCATTGTATGAAGCCTGGGCGTTCTCTTTAAAACAGTCGGATACGCAAACCCCGATGGCTATTGGCGGGCGACAGGTTGCCGTGTATCGCAAGTGCGCAGAGCACATGGCTGCGATACAGCTCAAAGAGCACGCGGTTACGTGTTATGAGCGTGCTCTGGACGTGTTGCCTGAGTCGATCTCTCCGGTGGCGCTGCAGCTGGCCTTACTTGAAGTGCAGCCTGCAGGTGGCTATGAACAACGTCAGTTGCTGGACACACTGATGCAAAACGACAACGCGAGTACAGAGCAGTTATCGAGTATGGCGCCTGTCATGCTGGCCATTCAACGACCGGATCTGGCCTACAGACTCTATGCTCGTCTGGCCTTGAAAGACTCGGATTCAGCCAGTCGCTGGTTACCTGAGGCTGCCCGTTGGGCACAGGCTGCCGGTAGGCCTGCTGATGCTGCTGTATTCATAGAATCATTGGCAAGAGGGGCCAGTCCTGCGGAAAGACCGATTCTGGACGAGCAGGTAGAGCGCTTGTTGATACAAGCGGGTAAAAGGCGCTCTGCGTATGTGCGTTTGCGATCGCGAATCGAGCGCAACCCCGATGATGCTGAGCTACTGGCGCGCGGCGTATCGTTGGCCAGGCAAGTGGGTGAGCCTGCGCAAGCCCTTCATTGGAATGCAGCACTGTTATCCTTGCAGCCTGACAACGAGGTTGCCTTAAGCTTGCAAAGCGATCTGGCCCTTGCTGTCGGTGACTTGACCAAAGCGTTGTCAATTGCTCAACAACGGGTTGAGGCCAACAGCACCGATCTGGAAGCCAGAACCTTGTTGGCCAGAGTCAGTGAGTGGAATGGCAAACCACTGGAGGCCCTTGAGCAGTGGCTATGGCTGGCTGAAGGTGGTCGAGGAGCTACAACTGATGATCGTCATAACGCGCTTCGAGAAGTTGTACGCCTTAGCGGAAACACATGGCGACCCTCAGACGGCTCGCGTGCGCTCAGAGAGCTTACGTTGCTGGAGCCACCCAGCCGGCAAGACATCCTGCAGCTGGTATCTTTTTATGTACTGGATGGGCGACCGGGCAAGGCATCAATAGCGCTACGCGACATCATGGCATTGCATGGCAGCAACGCTTTTACTCTGCGAACGCTGGCAGTCCACGAATATCAACATAACGAATACCTCGCCAGTCTTGATGCGTGGAATCACTATGCGCGGCAGCACGGGCATTCTGTAGAAGCTACTCTGGCCAGAATAGAATTATTGTGGCGGTTGGACCGTAAGGATGAAGCCATGGAGGTCACCCCGCATCTCAAGGGAAAGACATTAGTGTCTCAGGCTACCGACTACCAGTTGCGTGTAATGGCAGAGATTGGCTGGCGCTATCGTATGCCGTGGTTGATGATTCTGGTTCAGCCTCGAATTGATGCGCTGGATGTAGAGGATCAGCGCACTCTGTATGGCAGACGATCTCTAGCCGTACTGCAAGATAGCGGTGACGATGAAAAGGCGATGCGTGAATCAATCAAGCTATGGGGCAACACGGGTCAGGCAGACTTTGCTTTGCTGGCCATGCGGCTAGCCGTCAAGGTGGATGACAAGCCGGTAATTACCCAGTTCTCTCCCGAACAGCGACAAGTTACGGCATTGCATACGAGCCCAGCGTACTGGTCGCAGGTAGCGTCAATTCGGTTGCGTGAAGGCAATTCGAACGCTGCCAGGCATGCCTATGAGCGTGCATTGAATCTTGATCCTGAGCATATAGAGTCGGTTGCCGGTCTATTATGGTTGGCGATCGGTGAGCAGGATGAGGTGCTGCTGCAATCTACATTGACAGATTATTCGGCACTGGCACAGAACACGCCTGCACTGTGGCAGGCGATGGCTATCGGCTACTTGCAATTGGGTGCAGCATCAACCAGTGTTGCCTGGTTTGACCGACTGCTGGATCAGATAGACGCAGACTACGGCATGTTGCTGACCTACGCCGATGCACTGGAATACGCTGGCAAGTCGTCGGATGCTCGCAAGGTAAGACAGTATGCCTTGCAACAGCTTCGGCCTATACTGATAGAGGGCTCTGCCGATGAGCAGACATTGCTGCTGCGTCAATACGCACGATTGTCAACGCGCTACGACAGTATAGAGTCCAACGAGGCACTGATTGACTATCTACTGGACCCTGCTAGCAGACCGGCTCCAGCGAACGATAGCGGTGGCACAAACAGCTCAGAAGATCTCTGGCGAGAAGACATGGCAATCTCTTGGCTGATGTCTACCCAGCAATACGAACACGCTCGTCTGGTGATGGCGCAGATTCATGCAAAACGCCTCGAGGCACCTGCCTGGCAGCAACTGGCTATTGCCTTGAAAGACAAGAATACCGAGGTACTGGAAAGTATCGTGCAAGCCAGAGGTTCGTTGTCGATTGGTAATCATATACTCGCCTTACGTCAGCTGGGTAAGGAGAGTCGTGCCTATGCGCTGACACAGAATGCTCTCGCACCGGGTGCCTGGTTGCCAGGTTCCAATTACGGCGACAGACAAGTAGCTCGGGAGCAATACGTCTCACTGCGTAACAGCCGTCCAAGCTTTGTTTCAGGCGTGATTCGAGGGCGCAGTGCAGGCGGTTTGAGTACCACGGATTCGGGCGTGGATGTTCGGCACAGCTTTGCCAACACGCCTCTGGGATTGTCGGTGAGTGCCTATAGCCGGCAGTACGATTCCAGTCAGTATCAACTTGAGGGTACAGATGAACAGACGAATATCAGTCTGTCTCTATTCTATGCGGGATCATCGCAATACGCCCGCCTGACGACAGGTATCAACAGTATGGAACAGGGTGATCAAAGCTACGCCAGTGGGCGGTATGCCGTGTTTGGAGGCCATGGTCGTCGTGAGTTGTCCGCCGAGATTGCCTATAACGAGGCGGCAAACTATTCGCCAGAGCTGACCATTGCCGGTGCGCAGAATCGGGCAACCTTCGGTCTGGACGCTGATTTCGGGCGACGGCAATTCCTGCGTTTACGAGCCGACGTGACAGAGATCAATACGCGACTAGAGCAGAGGAAGGTTGCCACAGGGTTAGGTGGAAGTATTGAACTGGGTGTGCGTGGATCATTTGGTAGTAACAGCTGGTCAACCAGCGTCAGTGCCTCACAAGTGCGACGCGAGCGAGAGACGGTGTTGCCCGAGGCGCTACGCCTGTCACGCAATAGCTCCATGAACAGCGTGCTTGCCGCTGAGGTTCAACGATTGTCTGTCGGGGCGTCGTTGTCGCGAGGCGGTGTTAACACAGATTTTCCACAAGTGAGTTCACCTCGTTACTACGTAAACTCAAGCCTGGGGCAGAACTGGCCCGAGCAAGTGATTGGTTTTCAGATTGATGCCGGTGCAGGCATCAGAGTGCTGGGGGGTGACGAGTTGAGCTTTTCTGTATCACACGATACTCAGCCAACGAGAGAAAATTCTGGTGATGCCACTGCCTTGGGTATGCAGTACCGGTATCACTTTCAGTAGATCAGAACGCCCGGAAAGTCACCAGAGTTTCCGTATCGCGTATACCACCCACCGCATGGATGTGGGTGTTGACGTACTGGCCCACATCGACCTCATCTTCCAGATACAACTTGACGAGCAGATCGAAAGAGCCAGCCGTTGAATATATTTCCGAGGCGATTTCAAGCTCCGCTATGCTACTGGCTACGGTGTAGGATTCCCCTAACTTGCATTTGATTCTAACGAAATACGCTCGCACGCTGATTATCCCCTGGGTGATTTAAACGAAGTTGATGGTCAAATCTCACTAGTGACTACTGCGTGTGCGGCGCACGGCATCGGTCCAGCCGGCAACCACCCGGTCACGCTCTGTGCTGTCCATTGATGGTGAAAATTCCTGCTCCTGTTGCCAGTTGGCGGTTAGCTCGTCCAGAGAGTTGTATACGCCTGCTTGCAAGCCGGCGAGGTAGGCTGCACCCAGCGCCGTAGTTTCAGTTTGCTGCGGCCGCTCCACAGCTATACCCAGAATATTGGCAAGGTACTGACTCAGCCAGTCGTTCTTGACCATGCCGCCATCCACGCGCACGGTATCGATTGTGGCACCGTCCTGGCGCATGGCATCCAGCAAGTCCATGGTCTGATAGCACACCGCTTCAAGTGCTGCGCGTGTAATCACGGCAGGGCCTGAATCACGTGTTAGTCCGAACAAAGCGCCACGCGCATCGGCATCCCAGTGCGGTGCTCCAAGTCCGGTAAAGGCAGGCACTAGATACACGCCGTGGTTGTTGTCCAGACTCTCAGCCATAAATTGGGTTTGCTCGGCCGACTGGATAATACCCAGACCATCCCTGAGCCATTGAACGGCTGCACCTGCCACAAAGATAGAGCCTTCAATAGCGTAGGTAGTCGTGCCATCAAGCCGGTAGGCGATGGTGGTTAACAGCTTGTTTTGCGAGGGGATGGCCTTGGTGCCAGTGTTGAGCATCATGAAGCAGCCGGTACCGTAGGTACTCTTGACCATGCCGGGACGAAAACAGACCTGACCTATCGAGGCTGCGTGCTGATCACCGGCTACACCAGCGATGGGTAGCTCTACACCCAGCACAGATTTGTCTGTTGTACAGAAGTCAGCTGCCGAGTCGTGAACGTCGGGCAACAACGATTGAGGTACTCTCAAGAGATTGCACAGTTGATCGTCCCAGCGGTTCTCATGGATATCAAACAATAAGGTGCGACCTGCGTTGGTGGAGTCTGTCGCATGTACCCGGCCGTTGGTGAGTCGCCACATCAGAAACGTGTCTACTGTGCCGAACGCCAGCTCTCCTTTGTCTGCGCGTGCCCTTGCACCGTCTACGTTGTCGAGTAGCCAGGCCACTTTAGTGCCAGAAAAATAGGGATCCAGTAACAAGCCTGTCTTTGCCGTGACATCAGCGGCATGGCCAGCCTTGTTCATGTCGGCGCAATAAGAGGCAGTACGTCTATCCTGCCAGACAATGGCGTTGTGGATCGGCTTGCCTGTCTGGCGATCCCAGATCAGGGTCGTTTCACGCTGGTTCGTGATACCGATGGCAGCAATGGTGCGGTTTGCCGCTTTCGCGGTGGCTAGCACTTCCTGGCAGACGGCCAGTGTGGTGGACCAGATTTCCTCGGGATCATGTTCCACCCAGCCCGACTGCGGGTAGTACTGGGTGAATTCGCGCTGCGCGACAGAGAAAGTGCTGCCGTTTTTTTCGAACAGCATCGCTCTTGAGCTGGTGGTTCCCTGATCGATGCTCAGTAGCAGTGGCGTTGTCATGCTCGCTCTCATACGGTTGTCTGGAGCGTATTGTACGGGTGAGCTTGAGCCGCTGGATAGTGTTGGGAACCAATTGGATAAAAAGTGACCCGTTGCTACATCAGGTGGGTGCGCTGCCCGAACGAAATCTAATGCTCCTGTCTCACGGCCAGTTGATGTGCACACCAGTCAAAATGCCTACATCCGGTCTGATTCAGGATTCAGGAAAAATAAGTTGTACCGACTGTCGTGTTTCGTTTAGTGTTTCGTTTTGTCGCCATAATATCAAAACGAACCATCATGGAGATCTCTGAGACGCGCCGTCAGTCCATTCTGGACATCGCTCGCGAATTCGGCGTGGTCACGGTAGACGCCTTGATACTGCGATTTCAGGTAACCCCTCAAACCATTCGCAAAGACCTTAATCGATTGTGCGATGAGCGGTTGCTGACGCGCACACACGGTGGTGCCCGGTTGGCGTCCAGCGTAGAGAACATGAGCTATGAAGCCCGTCGCATGCTGGCCTGGGACCAGAAGCAGGCTATAGGTCAGGCGGTGGCCAAACTGATTCCGGATAACGCCTCGTTGTTCGTCAATATCGGTACAACCACGGAGGCGGTTGCCCAGGCCTTGCTGCAACATCGTCAGTTATTAGTGATTACCAACAACATCAACGTGGCGTCGTTGATGCGGCCTTATCCGGAAAACAAGGTCATTATTGCCTCTGGGGAGGTGCGCAGCTCCGATGGCGGCATTATTGGGGAGTCTGCGGTGGATTTCATCAAGCAGTTCAAAGTCGATTTTGCCGTTGTAGGTGCGTCGGCGATAGATGAAGACGGTGCGTTACTCGACTACGACTATCGTGAGGTGAAGGTGTCTCAGGCCATTCTGTCAAATGCCCGGCACGTGATCGTGGCTGCCGACAGCACCAAGCATGAGCGACGTGCTCCGGTCAGAATTGCGCATATTTCGCAGACTCACTCGTTCGTCACCGACCGCTGTCCTAATCCGGCGTTTCGCCGGTTGCTCAGCGGTTTCGAGGTTCGCACAATCGAAACCTCTGCGGAGCGTCAGAGTGGTTGATGTGGATTTGATCTGGACGAGCTGAGTCCGTGTTTCGATTGACTTTCGGTTTTCTGAGTATTAGTGTCGCTGAAGAACAAGACTCGGTAAGCGGAACACCTTGGCAAGTCGTGAATCGCCATGATGGCGAGTCAGTGGCCTGATGCTATTGCCATGGCTTTAGTCTGAAAGGGCGCCGCATCGCATTACATCCCTGTGTCCAGAGGCAGATAGCGAAACGTTATGCTCGAACTCGATCGTGTTAGTAAGCAAGTCGGCACTAGCCTGCACATCAATGAGGTGAGCATGACGCTGGAAAAGGGCTCGCTGAACGTACTGCTCGGACCGACGCTATCGGGCAAGACCAGTCTGATGCGACTAATGGCAGGGCTGGATAAACCGACATCGGGTGACGTTCGTGTGGATGGTCGCCGCGTGACCGGGCACTCTGTAAGGCGCCGTAACGTGGCCATGGTGTACCAGCAATTTATTAATTATCCGGCGATGACGGTCTATGAAAACATCGCCTCCCCGCTACGTCTGGAAGGGGCGAGTAAATCAGTGATTGAAACCAAGGTGCGAGAAGCTGCCGAACTGCTCAAGCTTACCGAGTTTCTGGATAGAACACCGCTCAATCTCTCTGGTGGCCAACAGCAGAGAACCGCGTTGGCAAGGGCCCTGGTTAAAGGGGCAGAGCTGGTATTGCTGGATGAGCCGCTGGCCAATCTGGACTACAAGCTGCGCGAAGAGCTCAGAGTGGAGTTACCGAGGCTCTTCGCTGAAACGGGTGCCGTGTTTGTCTATGCCACCACTGAACCTCATGAAGCCCTGCTACTCGGTGGTAGAACGGCTGCGTTGCACGAGGGAACTGTCACCCAGTTTGACTCTACCATCGATGTATACAACGCGCCGGTCAATCTGCAAACTGCACAGACGTTTGCCGACCCGCCGCTTAACACGTTGAGCGTGCAACTGGATAATGGCTTGCTGATGGCAGGGGATCGGTCTATGGGGTCCCTGGGCCAACGTGCAGAGCGGCCCGCTGATGGTGCTTACTCACTTGCGTTCCGGCCTCATCATGTGTCCTTGCAGGCAACGGAAGGCCATAGCGTGCCGGTTCAGGCTATCGTGGGTACCAGCGAGATAACCGGTTCCGAAACCTATATACATGTGACGGTCGGTTCAGATCACTGGGTGGTGTTGACCCACGGGGTACACCGGGTAAACAACGGAGATACCATTACCGTTTTTCTTGATCCGTCTCGCTTTTATCTTTTCTCCAGTGCAGACGGCTCTCTGCAGTTAACGCCTGTCACTAACGCGTTGGCGGCAGCATAACCATGGCTCAGATAACACTAGACAAGTTGGCCCATTCCTATATGGCCAACCCGAAGAACGATAACGATTTTGCACTCAAGCAAATAGATTATGTCTGGGAGGATGGTGGCGCCTATGCGTTGCTTGGACCGTCAGGCTGTGGCAAGACCACACTGCTGAATATCATTTCCGGATTGCTGGTGCCCTCCAAAGGGCATATCCGTTTCGACACCACAGACGTTACGGAAATGAGCCCGGAGCAGCGCAACATCGCTCAGGTTTTTCAGTTTCCGGTGATATACGACACCATGACAGTGGAAGAAAATCTGGCGTTTCCACTGGTTAACCGTGGTGTCGACAAGGCTGAGATTCGCATGCGTGTGGGAGACATGCTGGAGACGCTCGAGCTTACCGACAAGGCTAGCCGTCGGGCGCGTGGTCTTACCGCCGATGAAAAGCAGAAAATATCGTTAGGCCGTGGCCTGGTGCGATACGACGTCAACGCCATACTGTTTGATGAACCGTTGACGGTCATTGATCCGCACATGAAGTGGCAGCTACGCACCAAGCTCAAAGAGCTGCACGAACAGTTCGGTCATACGATGATCTACGTCACACACGATCAGACCGAGGCGCTCACATTCGCGGACAAAGTGGTTGTGATGTACGAAGGTGAGGTGGTGCAGATCGGGACGCCAGAAGAATTGTTTGATGAGCCTGCACATACGTTTGTGGGCTATTTCATAGGCTCACCGGGTATGAACATTTTGCCCGGGTCGGTGGACGGTCATCAGATACGTCTTGCTGATCATGGCTTCAAGGTTGATAAACACTACGACGCACTGGCGGGTTTAACCGAAATCGGTATTCGCCCTGAATTCATTCGGGTGACTGATGCTGCCGGTGCTGCAGGTAAGGGGGTACCGATGCAAGTAAGCTCGGTTGAGAACATTGGCAGGCATCAGATCGTGCGCGGCAAGATTAACGGCTACAGTGTGGATGCCGTGGTTGATGAGGATGCACGCATTCCTGCTGAGGCTTACGCGGTTATTGATACCAGCAGGCTGACTGTCTACCAGGATTCACATCTTGTGCGAGCGAGCCGCTGATGGACAACAAACCACTCAACAACAAAGCCTGGTTCTTTGTATTGCCGGTGTTTTTTCTGGTTGCCATCAGCGCCATCATCCCGTTAATGACGGTGGTGAACTACTCCTTTCAGGATACCTTTGGTAATAACCAGTTTTTCTGGGCAGGTACTGAGTGGTACGAGGAGGTGCTAAGTTCGAGCCGCTTTCACGATGCTCTGGTACGCAACCTTATTTTCTCGGGCATTATTCTGGCCATAGAAATTCCGCTGGGCATTGCCATTGCGCTGTCCATGCCGCGCAAGGGGATCTGGGTACCCGTCTGCCTGATTCTGATGGCCTTGCCACTACTGATTCCCTGGAACGTGGTGGGTACTATCTGGCAGGTGTTCGGACGTGCAGATATCGGTTTGCTTGGCAGAACGTTATCCGAGCTGGGCTTTGATTATAACTACGCGACCAACTGGCTGGATGCGTGGATAACCATTATCGTGATGGATGTCTGGCACTGGACCAGTCTGGTTGTGTTGCTGTGCTATTCCGGGCTGGTAGCCATTCCTGAAGCCTATTACCAGGCCGCTCGTATCGACGGTGCGTCCAAGTGGAAAGTATTTCGCTACATTCAACTGCCCAAGATGCAGCGCGTGTTGCTGATTGCCGTGTTGCTCCGGTTCATGGATAGCTTCATGATCTATACCGAGCCGTTCGTACTCACGGGTGGTGGTCCGGGTAATTCCACCACGTTCCTGTCTATTGATCTGGTGAAGATGGCGATTGGTCAGTTTGATCTGGGGCCTGCCGCTGCGATGTCCATTATCTACTTCCTGATCATCCTGTTGATGTCCTGGGTGTTCTATACCTTGATGACCAACTTCGGTGTGGATGCACCTGAGAAGGAGGTGGACTGACATGAGCGCATCAACTGAAGCCATGAACGCCAAAACCAATATCAACACCATTTCGCTGGAAGGTGTTAGAGCACCGATCAAGCCGGGCGGCACCAGCCGTACTCGCTGGGTTGTGCCCACACTCTATATAGTCTTTCTGCTATTGCCGATCTACTGGCTGGTCAACATGAGCTTCAAGACCAACCAGGAAATCTTGTCCATGTTTACTCTGTGGCCAGAGAATCCCACGCTACGTAACTATGCGGTGATCTTTAACGATCCCTCATGGTATCGCGGCTATTTCAACTCGATGACCTACGTGTTGATGAACATGGTGATATCGGTATCGGTTGCGTTACCGGCAGCCTACGCATTCAGCCGATATCGATTTCTGGGTGACAAGCACATGTTCTTCTGGTTGCTCACCAATCGCATGGCGCCACCGGCTGTTTTTGCACTGCCTTTCTTCCAGCTGTACTCAGCGTTCGGTTTGTTTGACACGCATTTTGCCGTCGCACTGGCGCATTGCCTGTTCAACGTGCCGCTGGCGGTATGGATCCTCGAAGGTTTCATGTCGGGTGTGCCTCGCGAGATTGATGAAACCGCCTATATCGACGGTTATTCATTCCCCCGTTTTTTCATCAAGATATTCACGCCTCTGATTGCCTCGGGCATTGGTGTGGCCGCATTTTTCTGTTTCATGTTCTCCTGGGTGGAATTGCTGCTGGCGAGAACGTTGACCGCCACCGATGCAAAACCGATCACAGCGATCATGACGCGAACGGTGTCAGCTTCGGGTCTGGACTGGGGCGTGCTGGCAGCAGCTGGTGTACTAACCATTATTCCGGGCGCGCTGGTTATCTATTTTGTGCGTAACTATATAGCGAAAGGTTTCGCGCTGGGACGGGTGTAGATTATGAGTAGCGTAAGCTCTAACGTGTCAGCAACGCCTGTCTCAGCAGGTAGCAAGCCACCAACTCGCTCGTCTGGTGGTCTCCGGTTCATGGCCTGGCTTGTGGTTGCCATTGTGGTGATCGCCGGTGCAAGCTATCTGCTGTTTCAGTCCGAGAGTGCGCCTAATCTGGCATGGATGGCGTGGACGAAACCCACCGCCATATTTTTCATCACTATTTTGTGTCTGTTGCTCATCATGTGTGTCTGGGAGGCAATCAGCCCGGGTGGTGGTCCGCGCATGGGCATTCTGCGTTTTGAAACTACGCGTGGAGACCGATTGTTTTTATCGCTGCTTGGCAGCGCGTTTATCCATCTGGCCTGGCTCGGTTTTGTAGGGCCGGACTTGTGGAAAGCATTGGGAGTAGCACTCGTGTATGCCTTGCTGGTATTCACGTTTGTATGACCATCAGTAGTACGACGTTGTTTTACGCATCACTATCCAAATGGAGGAAACAAATGCGTCATTTCAGGCAAGCCAAAACTGCAATCGCAGTGGCTGTATTTCTCGGTACCACACATGCTGCGCAAGCAGACATGGCGGCGGCCGAGGGGTTTTTAACGGATGAAATTGGTGGGCTGTCAGTGCTCAGCGAAGATGAACAGAAAGCAGAAATGCAATGGTTCATCGATGCAGCCAAGCCATTCGCAGGTATGGATATAAAGGTTGTATCCGAAACTATCACCACGCACGAGTACGAGTCCAAAGTACTGGCCCCGGCGTTCTCGGCTATCACCGGCATCAACATCACTCACGATCTGATCGGTGAGGGCGATGTTGTGGAGAAGCTGCAGACGCAGATGCAGTCAGGTGAGAACATCTATGATGCCTACATCAATGATTCGGATCTGATCGGTACTCACTGGCGTTACCAGCAGGCGCGTAACCTGACAGACTGGATGGCAGGCGAAGGCGCAGATGTGACATTGCCAACGCTTGATATTGATGACTTCATCGGTAAGGATTTCACCACAGGTCCTGACGGTAAGTTGTATCAACTGCCTGACCAGCAGTTCGCCAACTTGTATTGGTTCCGTTATGACTGGTTCTCCGACGATACCAACAAAGCCGACTTCAAAGAGAAGTACGGTTACGACCTCGGGGTGCCGGTTAACTGGTCCGCCTACGAGGATATTGCCGAGTTCTTCACGGGCCGCGAGATAGACGGTGAAACCGTTTATGGTCACATGGACTACGGTAAAAAAGACCCTTCACTGGGTTGGCGTTTTACGGATGCATGGTTGTCCATGGCCGGGAACGGAGACAAAGGCGAGCCTAACGGGTTGCCAGTAGATGAGTGGGGCATTCGTGTTAACGAAAACAGCCAGCCGGTTGGATCTTGTGTGGCACGTGGTGGAGACACCAATGGTCCTGCTGCTGTCTATTCAATCAACAAGTACATCGAATGGCTGAACAAGTACGCGCCACCAGAAGCGGCCGGTATGGTGTTTGGTGAGGCTGGACCTGTTCCTGCTCAAGGTGCGATTGCACAGCAGATGTTCTGGTACACCGCTTTCACCGCCGATATGGTCAAAGAAGGCATTCCTGTTGTTACAGAAGACGGCTCACCAAAGTGGCGTATGGCGCCAAGCCCGAAAGGTGCTTATTGGGAAGAAGGCCAGAAGCTGGGTTATCAGGATGCGGGTTCATGGACACTCATGAAGTCCACACCGGTTGATCGTGCCAAGGCTGCCTGGTTGTACGCACAGTTTGTTACGTCAAAGACGGTTGATTTGAAAAAGTCGCACACCGGTCTGACGTTCATTCGTGAAAGTACGATTCAGGATGAGAGCTTCACCGAGCGTGCTCCAAAGCTGGGTGGTCTGATCGAGTTCTATCGTTCACCTGCACGCGTTCAATGGTCACCTACGGGTACCAACGTTCCTGACTACCCCAAGCTTGCTCAGTTGTGGTGGCAGAACATTGGTGACGCCTCTTCAGGTGCCAAGACCGCTCAGGAAGCCATGGATTCACTGTGTGCTGCTCAGGAAAAGGTCATGGCTCGTCTCGAGCGTGCTGGCGTCCAGGGCGACATCGGTCCCAAGCTGAACGAAGAGCGTGATGCTGAGTACTGGTTCGCACAACCGGGTGCTCCAAAGGCGAAGCTTGAGAACGAGAAGCCAGAGCCACAAACCATTGATTATGATGAGCTGGTGAAAAGCTGGACTCAGTAATCTGAATAGGTATTTCTTACCTAAGAAGTAGCATCACTTGAGCAATCAAGTGAGTGGGCCCCGATTCGCAGAGTGCAGTCCAGTTCGGCGCATCGGGGTCTTTTTATTGACCAACGTAATGAGCGGAAGGCAACGATGAGTACATATGATCTAGTGGTGATTGGCGGTGGCGTCAACGGCGCTGGTATTGCGCGCGACGCTACTGGCCGCGGTCTTAAAGTGATGATGTGTGAGAAAGACGATCTTGCACAACATACATCCTCCGCCAGTACCAAGCTGGTGCACGGCGGCCTGCGCTATCTGGAACACTACGATTTCATGCTGGTTCGGCATGCTCTCACGGAGCGTGAAGTATTACTGAGGGCAGCGCCGCATATTATCTGGCCACTGCGATTCATTCTGCCGCACCATAAAGCGTTGCGTCCTCGCTGGCTCATACGGTTGGGATTGTTCCTGTATGACAATCTGGGTGGTCGCAAGCTGTTGCCGGCATCGCATGGCGTCAATCTGGACACACACGTAGCCGGTGAAGCGCTGAAAGACGAATATACCAGCGCCTTTGAATACTCGGATTGCTGGGTTCAGGATGCCAGGCTGGTTACCCTGAATGTCATGGACGCTGCTGAGCGCGGTTGTGATGTGCGCGTGCGCACCGAGTGTACCGACATCATTCGAGGTGAGGGCGAGTGGACGGTGAACCTGCACGATCATCTGACAGGGCAAGACGAGTCAGTAACTGCGCGCGCTATTGTCAATGCATCTGGACCATGGGTAGAGAAGACACTGAACCTGGATGAGGATCATGACTCGCGGCATGGAGTGCGCCTGGTCAAGGGGAGCCATGTCGTGGTGCCTAAGCTGTTTGAGCATCCTTATACCTATATTTTTCAGAATGCCGATAATCGCATTTTGTTTGCTGTGCCCTATGAGAACGATTTTACGCTGCTGGGTACAACCGACGTGGAAATACACGCAGAGCCTGGCACCGAGCAGATAGAAGACAAGGAAATTGATTACATCTGTAAGAACGCCAGTGAGTATTTCAAGCAGAGTATCAGTGCCGATCAAGTGGTATGGACCTATACCGGCGTGCGCCCGTTGTACGACGATGCGTCCGATAACGCCTCGAAGGTAACGCGCGATTACAAGCTGGATCTGGATACGCGCAAGGGTGCACCTATTCTGTCGGTGTACGGTGGCAAGATCACCACATTCAGAAAGCTGGCTGAACAAGCAGTCGACATGCTCAAGCCAGAGCTTGGCTTTAGCGAATCTGCGTGGACATCACCTGAGCCTTTACCGGGTGGGGATATCCCCAACGCCAACTTCGATGGGTTCGTTGACGAGTGTCGTCAGCACTTCAGCTGGATGGATGAGAAGCTGCTGCTCGATTATGCAAGAAACTACGGCACTCGAATAGGCAGACTGGTGGGTGATGCCAAGGCCATGGATCAGCTCGGACATCACTTCGGTGGCCCGTTGTATCAGGCTGAGGTGGATTACCTGATACAACAGGAATGGGCTCGCTCAGCAGCAGACATACTATGGCGTCGTAGCAAGAAGGGCTTGCACACCCCGAAAGGCACAGAAGAGATACTGCAGCGGTGGATCGAAAGCCACTATGATTTTTCTGCACAGGTTGAGCCTGTAAAACGGGTGTCTTGAGTTTGCACATCCCGGATTGTGGGATGATTACGCGGTAACTCTATAACTAAAAAAGGACTCGACAATACTATGCGTTATCTTCACACAATGGTTCGCATTCAGGATGTGGACGCCAGCCTGCACTTCTATTGCGATTTGCTTGGCATGGTACAGACACGCCGACACGATAGTGAGGAAGGACAATTCAGCCTGATCTTTCTGGCCGCTGATGCTGATGAAGCGACTGCTGCCGATAGTCAGTCGCCGCTATTGGAACTCACTTATAACTGGCCTAAAGAAGGTGAGGAACAAGAGCAGTATGATGGTGGGCGCAATTTTGGGCACTTGGCATACGAAGTTGACAACATCTATGAGATTTGTCAGAAGCTTCAGGACGCAGGCGTAGTGATTAATCGTCCACCGCGCGACGGGTACATGGCTTTCGTCAAGTCACCCGATGGTATTTCACTTGAGCTGCTGCAGGAAGGCGATGCGCTGGAACCTGCAGAGCCTTGGGCGAGCATGGAAAATACGGGTAGCTGGTAGCTGCAAAATTACCCGGGCGTATTTTTCTCCACCCAGCGCTGCTCCCCACCCGCCAGTGTCTCTTTCTTCCAGAACGTGGCGCGACTTTTCAGTGCTTCCATCAAGAAGCGGCAGGCATCGAATGCTGCCGCTCGATGTGCCGAACACACGGCTGTAAGCACAATCGGGTTGCCCGGCAAGATTTCTCCCACTCTGTGCACAATGAGCGCATCAATGATGTCCCAGTGAGATTTTGCGTCGTCGATGACTTCATGCAGCTGTTTCTCGGTCATGCCGGGATAATGTTCCAGTGTCATGGCCGTAACTGAATCGCCCTCATTGTGATTTCGCATGGTGCCCACAAAGCTTGCGGTGGCACCATAGCTGCCAGCTGGCAGCGATGCCTCAAAACGGGCAGTGGCGGCCATGGGATCGAAATCGGCTTCTTCCAGATAAACACTCATAGGCTGAATCAGCCGCCGGTAACCGGTGGAAAAAACGCCACCTCGTCACCGTCACTGACCGCCTCATGCGGCTCTCGATGTTCCAGATTGACCGAGCACAGCACGTGCGATGGCATCAACGGCGTGCCAGTGGCCCTTTCCCACACCTCGCTGATAGTCTGGATACCGTCGGCATCGACCTGGTTTATTCCGTCAGGCAGCTGCTCGCGCAGACTGGCAAAAAATTTGACCTTGATGGCCATGGTGGCGTCCGAATAACTATATGCTCCGAATAGTAACCAATATCGCCACACTGATGAGATATCCATGCAAGACCGTCGCTCAGAACTGACGCATTTCAACGATGCCGGTGAAGCCCATATGGTGGACGTGGGCGACAAAGCGGTTACTCATCGTGTGGCGGTGGCCTCTGGCAAGATATCCATGCTGCCCGACACCTTTGCTATGGTGTGCGCCGGCTCGCATAAAAAAGGGGATGTGCTGGGCATTGCACGCGTGGCAGGGATCATGGCAGCCAAGCGCACCAGTGATCTCATTCCCCTGTGCCACCCCATCGGGCTAACCCGTGTCGAGGTCAATTTTGTGACTGATGATAAGGACACCAGCGTGCGGTGTGAAGTGCGGGCACAAACCAGATCGCAGACTGGCGTGGAAATGGAAGCACTTATCGGCTTGCAAGTGGCGCTGGCGACCATCTACGACATGTGCAAGGCGGTGGACCGGGGAATGCAGATGGACGAGATACGGATACTGGAGAAAAGTGGTGGTAAGTCTGGCGATTACCGGGTGCAAGATTAATGGCGAAAGGCCTTTGTCGCGATGACGAAAATGCAGCCTCTTTGAGCTGAGAGCTCCGCTTAAACGAGTGTGACGAGGCTTAAGTATGCGGCACTGCGTATAGGAGATTATGTGAGTAACTGCAGGCGCAAGTCATATATTCACGATGAGGTTCTGGTGACTGCGACGTGAGTGGTTCAGCCACAGTGACAAGCGGGCGCTATCAGTCGTTCGCGCATTGATTCGATACGGCCAACCGTGTTGGATATAGCCCATCAGTAAGGTCAAATCACCACCACGTACGCCATGCGAGTCGAATAAATGACGCCGTATCGAGTCTGATACTTGCACTGTAACCGTGAACGTAAGCATTTGTTGGTGGTCACTCAATGAACGCAATCTGTGCGATACACTCGTAGAAATCGGAAGTACACCGGCGAGACGACAGTCTCGTGTTAAGAAAGAGGCGTTGACATGAATTTCCTGAAATGGCTGCTAGGTGCAGTCGTCGTATTAGTGTTAGTCGTGGGCGTCGGCGTGGCCGCTCTGGTCTACCTTGTGGACTGGAATGACTTCAAGGATACGATCCAGAATCAGGTCAAGAAGCAGACGGGCAGAGATCTGCAAATTACTGGCGACCTTAGTCCGTCGGTGTTCCCTTGGGCGGGCATTTCTATCGGTGAGATAGCGTTGGCGAATGCAGAAGGTTACGGCGATCAACCCTTCGCCAGCATAGGCAGTGCCGATGTGAAGGTTAAGTTGTTTCCATTGATCAAACGCGAAATCAACGTACGCACCGTGGAGCTCAAGGGCTTACAGCTGGATTTGCAGCGCGCGGCAGACGGCACCACCAACTGGGACGATTTACTGAAAAACACAACCACCACCACGACCATCGATGCCGAAGGTGATGGAGATGTTCAGGTCACCACTGAAGTGGAAGGCAGTGGGCCCACGATTGCCGCACTGGCCGTGGGTGGTATCGAGATACTGGATGCCAACGTTTCATGGAACGATTCCATGACGGGTACTGACGCTGCGCTGACAAGTTTTAACCTGCGTACGGGTGCTATCGAACTGGAGCAGCCATTCGATCTTGATGTGGATTTCGCGGTCGTCAGCAACAGCATGGACCTGGCCGCCGACATCAAGGGCGCTGGTGAGTTGATGATTGATCTGGACGGGCAGACCTACAGCATCAAGGGTTTTTCTTTGAACACGGATGCCGAAGGTGGTGCACTACCTAACGGTGAATTGCAGGCAACGCTGGGAGCTGACGTTGAGGCAAGGCTTGCTGATCAGCAGGTTAATGTGTCAGCGCTGAGTCTGGCGGCTATGGGAATTGAGCTGTCTGGAACCGTGAACGTAACCAACCTTGATACTGAGCCCACTGTTGCCGGGCAACTCAGCAGTAACGAATTCAACCCGAAAGACCTGTTCGCCAAATTGGGCATCGATGCGCCGGTTACCGCTGACGAAACAGTACTCAGTAAAGCCAGGCTGAAGCTGGCGCTGGCCGCAACGCCTGCCAGTGCTGCATTGAACGACCTGACTATCACACTAGACGATACCAACTTTACGGGTAATGCCAGCTTGCCTTCACTATCAGGGGCAATCCCACCAGTACGATTTGATTTCGCTGTTGACGCTATCGATCTCGATCGATACCTGCCGCCTGACAGTGATGCTCCTGCGGATGGGGAGGCTCCAACAGGTGACGATACGCCAGCGCCAGCCAGTGATCCTGATGCGCCTATTGAATTACCGACGATGATGATGCGTCAGCTGGATATCGATGGCACATTCCGCGTCGGTAACGTCAAGATCAGTAACCTGACCACCACCGATATCGTGGTGCCTGTAAAAGCGTCTGGTGGCAAACTGGCATTACAGGATATTCAAGCCTCTCTGTATCAGGGCAAATTCGATGGTACTGCGAGTGTCGATGTATCAGGTGACACGCCTGGCTTTGGTGTGAAGATGGCACTGGCCGGAATACAGGCAGAGCCTCTGATTGCAGACTTGATGCAGAAGGATGCTTTTTTGAGTGGTGGTGGTGAAGTGGCTGCCAACATCACCACTCGTGGTAATACGGTAAACCTTATAAAATCAGGACTGAACGGTACGTTCAATACAGCCTTCACTGATGGTTCAATCAACGGCATAAACCTGGGTTATCAAATCCGTCGTGCCAAGGCGGCCTTGACGGCACAGTCCATCCCCGAAGAAGAAAAAGGCGCTGTAAAAACAGACTTTTCATCACTCGCTGTGAGCGGCCTGTTTACCAATGGTGTCATGACTTCAGATGATCTGGACATGCGTTCACCTTTGTTACGCCTCAGTGGTGCCGGCAAGGTGGATCTGCCGGGTGAGAATGTTGACTACACATTGACTACGCTGATTACCAGCACTGCGCAAGGGCAGGGCGGGGCTGAGCTTGAGTCTCTCAACGGCGTAAAGCTCGATGTGCCCGTGCGCGGAACGTTTGATGAGCTGGCCGCAAACTTTGCGGGTGTGATCCTCGCCGGTATGAAAGACAACATCACCGGTAACCTGAAAAATCAGGCCAAGGCACTGGCCGATCAAAAGGCCGATGAGCTGAAAGCTCAGGCACAGGAAAAAGCCGATGCATTGAAGGTTGAAGCTGAAGCCCTGAGAGAGGCCAAAGAAGCGGAGCTGCAAGAGAAAGCCGATGAGCTTAAAGGTGAAGCCACTGACAAAGCCAAGGATGCGCTGAAGGGATTGTTCAAGTAGAGCATGGGTTAACGCAGTCCGGCATAAGATTACGTCAGTTTCCGAATTTTGGTCAGCGAAAGAATTGCACAAGATCAGGGAATTCTCGCCGTAGCGCAACACAGCGGATACCATAGAGAGATGCGGCAACGCCGCTTCAACATCCGGTCAAGGTTACTCACTATTCGCTCTTCCGATACCCCCAACGTGTTTGCAGATCAGGTTCTGCACTGGTTCAGTGAACACGGGCGCAAGCATCTGCCGTGGCAACAGGACAAGACAACCTATCGAGTCTGGGTGTCTGAAATAATGTTGCAACAGACTCAGGTTGCCACCGTGATTCCCTACTACGAACGCTTTATGCAGAGTTTTCCGAGCCTGCAGGCGTTGGCTGACGCACCTGAAGATGATGCGCTTTCACATTGGTCGGGTCTGGGCTACTACGCGCGCGCCCGTAATCTGCACAAGTGTGCGAAGCTTAGCTGCGAGCGTCACGGTGGGCAACTGCCCGAGACTATCGAAGAGCTTGTGGGTTTGCCGGGCATTGGTCGCTCAACAGCCGGGGCGATACTGAGCCTGGCACTTGAACAGCCGCACCCCATCCTCGATGGCAACGTAAAACGTGTACTGGCGCGCTACTTTGGCGTGGAAGGGTGGCCTGGTAAAAGTGACGTGCTCAAACGTTTGTGGAGCTTCAGTGAAGACGTCACACCAGAGGTATCTACCGCCAGTTTCAATCAGGCTATGATGGATCTGGGGGCTACGTTGTGTACACGATCGCGCCCTGCGTGTGATCGCTGTCCGCTGGTGGAGGATTGCAAAGGTTTTGCCAGTGGTGACCCTGTGCAGTTCCCGGGCAAGAAGCCGAAGACGGTGACGCCTGTTAAAACCACCATCATGCTGGCCATTACCCACGCCGACGGCGCACTCTTGCTGGAGCGTCGGCCACCATCCGGTATTTGGGGCGGGCTGTGGAGCCTGCCAGAGGTAGCGACTACGGAGGAGGGCTCAGCGTGGCTCGAAAAAGCCGGGCTGGTGGCTGTTGATTCGCCGCACAGCGCTGCGCGTTTTCGCCATACATTCAGCCACTATCACCTTGATATCGATGTTCAGGCCCTCACGGTTAAGGTGTCCGGCAGTTTCGTTCTGGAGGCTTCCGAGCGGGTCTGGTATAACGGTGGCCAATTGCCCGGCGGCGTCGCTGCTCCGGTTAATAAAATTCTGAATAATCTAGTGGGAGAATTACTGTGACGACTCGCATGGTGCAATGCATCAAGCTCGGCAAGGAGGCCCCTGGCCTGGAACGGCCTACCTATCCCGGTGATCTGGGCAAGCGGATATACCTTAATATTTCCCAGGAAGCCTGGACCGCGTGGGTCAACCATCAGACCATGCTGATCAATGAATACCGACTAACGCCTGTCGATCCCAAAGCGCGGAAATTTCTGGAAGAGGAAATGGAAAAATTCCTGTTTACTGACGAGTCAACAGCGCCGGGCGGTTACACACCACCCGAGTAGGGAATGTTACTGCTGTCTTCGAAAGCAAGTTTTACGGATGATTGATAGAGCCAGGGAATGGCTCTGAATGTCGAAGGCGCGTAGCGATAGAGGTGAGCATCATGTTAACGCCCGACGAGGTAGCCCGTACGGTGATGCTGGCATTGTCACAGCTAGCCACCGTCGACATTTATGAATTGCTAGTGCTGCCTACGCTGGCAATCGACGAGGGTTGACAGGTAACAGGTAGCACCAAGGTTAACGCGATTGTAATGAGAACTGGTAAGGGTCCTTGGACATCAGCGATGGATTTCGACATTTCCGCGTCATTTTCTGTAGAGTTCTGCGTTAACATTACAACGTGGAATGAACCGCGTTTGTAATGCTCTGTCACGATGTCGAGCCCTTCGCGTCCACCCGGAATTTGACCTTAAAATTGGAGAGTGATGTCATGATTCGCTATACACGCGCCACGCCTGCCCAGGTTGTACTGCTGTCAACGATTAGTCTGCTCATGGCTGCGTGCTCAGGTGGCGTTGATCTGGCTGAAGCTCCCTCATCTTCTTTGCAGAATGATGCAGGTATTGGCTTCTCATCCGCTACTACTGTCAACAGTGCGGAGAATACAGCGGATGAACCACTCGCCCGAGCCTATGCGGGTACGACACGATCGGTGCAGGCTGAGTGTGGTGGTCTGGCGCAAACTATAGATGAGGCTTTCAGCACAGACGCGTTCGATCGAGTACTGGATGAGAACGGTGAGCCCTACTTGCTGGCGTCACGACCCGAGTCACGCGACACACCAGAGTACATAGAGTTCTGCGTTAGCGTCGAGCAAATGGCAACCTACCAGCTTTTCACACAGATCAGAGCGCCTTCAGTTTTAGAGGACTCGTACTTCATCACAGTAGACGAGGATGCCGTGGGTGCAGATGACGGCCCGGGCATCTACGATGTGTCGTTTAGTGCAGGCTTCCAGCAGCACAGAGTACGCACACGCACACAAAACCCCTTTGAAGTGTCACTCGGTGTCGGCGAACATGTCATACGTCTCTACTACAGAGAGCCCAACATTGCGCTGAAGAGTCTGCGGCTGGAAGCTCAGGCTGGCACTGATCCGGTCGATCCGCCAGTGTCTGACGCTGCCGCTATTGCGCAGTGCGCTACCAATACTGGTTTGAGTGTATCTGCAGTGGAGCAGTTGCTTGAGACTTACATGGACAGCACTACGCTTAAATTTATCCTCGAACCAGCCAAGAAGAACACCGGCTATACGGTTCGTGATGACTGGGGCTGGGAAACAGCAGATGGTCGAGGTAATGTCATCTGTCTCAGTCCACCGCCTGCCGACGGGTTCAATCTGGTCGTCAACTCGATTACGGCAAATCGACTTGTCATTGGTAGCCAGGGGCCTGATGAGCATTACTTCAGAAGCACACTGGCCGGTACCTTTATCGGTAATGGCGGTGTCGATGAAGTAGGCATTATCCGAGGCGGATTGTTTGTAGGTGGTGAGGGTAACGACAAGGTTTCTCTGATGTACGACGGTGTTGTTGAAGGTGGCAACGGTGATGATGAAGTCCGCATTATGGAAGGAGGTGAATTTAACGCTGGCAACGGTAATGATCTAGTGGGTGTGCAGTCCGGTGGATTCTATGACGGCGGTGCAGGAACCGATACACTCACGCGACAAGGGCTCAACGGTACCAGTGTCAATGTGGAGATCACGGATGAGTCGGTAACGGATCTCCTGCCGCCTGCGAATCTTACGATTGTTGATCCTACGCCGGACAGTGTATTGCTAAGCTGGGATGCTTCCCCCGATCAGCGAACACAAGGCTATGTGATTAATGTAGAAGACGATCGGAGTCCGAATACATCAGTTGATTTTGGTGCCGCGCCCAATAATGTGTCACTGAAGCAGACCTCGCAGACTACGTATCCACTGGGCAGATTTTACGAGGAGTCTTACGTGTTCCTGGTGCGTGCCTACACAGAGCTGGAAAATGGCAAGTTTCTGTACTCCGATCCCATCGACATCGACTACCAAGTGCCCAGTGACGAATCCTACCTGGCCGGATTGGCCGTGCTGGGTACCACTGTTGTCGACGATGCCATTCAGACTGCGAGCCTGTTGGCAGAGGGTGATGTACTGTTAGGTGTTGATGGCTTCACCAACAGCACTGATGTGCCTTTGTATATCGAGTTGTCGAACGGATTAAGCAATGAGGTACCGGTATTCAACGACACTGTCACCAGCCGTGATTATCGTCATCACTTAGCAGGTGCTGTGCAATATGTCATCTCATTTCCCTCTGATACGATGCCAATGGTGCGCGCATTCAGCAGTGATGGACAAACCACATTGTGGGAGAGTCAGCTTTCCCTGTCTCCATTCCTACCGGCAGGAGCTACCAATCCGGGCCGCAGTCAATGTACCAGCGCGTTCGTAACGCAGGATGATGATCTTGCCTGCGTTCCATTGCGCGGTGGCGTGGAGCTGTTTGATCCCACCGGCGGGTCAGCGGTATTTACCAGAGCTTCCCTGGACTATTACGGTGCATTGGTGGATGGAGAAAACGGTGTGCTGGTACAGATAGACGACAGCCGACGTACGCCGCTGACGAGCATGGTGGTAGTGACACCTTCAGCTCAGCTGCAACAGACTCTGCCGCTGGCGATGTCTACCGTTCTCAACGCAGGAGAACGTGCAGAACCTGCGGGAATAGTCGTGCACAACGGTGATGCCATCATCACGGGTGTTGTCCGTGATGATACTTGCCGGCAGGCTAACAATTGCCAGCGCTACGAAGACGATACGCTAGCCTACTTTATTGTTCGGGCATCTATCGCAACCGGCGAACTCAGCAACTTCCAGCGCTTTGGTTTAAGTGATCGTGCAGGTGCAGGTATTGGCAAGGTGATAGACGGCGAGGTCATCTTCGGAGGTCGCAATGTGGTTACTCGCTACCGGCTGGATACGCTTGATATTATTGAGCGCCTCGGGGTTCCGGGCACTGTGCTGGACATCAGTAGTGATGCCTATCTGTCGCGAACCTATAACGGACCAGGGTCTGCCAGAGTCAGTGACCTGTTTCTTATTGGTCGTTGAGGCTGAAAACGCTTGGCTGTTGCTGACGAATTCGTGTCGGCTCTGGTTGCATGGCATTTACGCACTATAAAGTAGGTCGTGTCCGTATTACTTGCAGGGCACTACCTACTACTCCCAATAGTTTCCCGTTGATTGTTCCGGATTAATGGCCGCAGCCTCACGGCTGTGGTCATGACGAAACAATCATCGGGAGAGGGAAGTGAGAAAAACGTTTAATAGTGCGTTGTGCATCGCCGCACTGCTGTGCATATCATGGGCACATGCAGCCGATATAGAATTGAAGCGGGCCCATTCGTGGCCCAGTATCAGCGCTCTCACGGTAGAAGCGCATCGGCGCAATATCGAGAAAAAGCTGGGCTTGCGTTCTACTCCAGCACTGATTCGGTTTGCGATTGATTCAGGATTGGGAAAGAACGACTCGTAGCAGTGTGCTGAAGCGTTGGTTGTTTCATGGAGCAGGTCACACTACACTAGTGCCAGCCTTCTTTACGGGTGGGCACCTTCTGCCAGGCATTCTCGCGATGTACAGTTTGTTTCCAGCCACGGAAAGGATGCCTTGCCAGCAGTGCTTCATCCTTGAAAACCAGTATCAGCAGCATGCCGGCAAGGAAGCCTCCGGCGTGTGCCCAGAACGCCACACCCCCCCCGGTAGCACCGATAGATGAGAAGCCACCCATCAGCTGCATGACGATCCAGTAGCCAATCATCACGATGGCAGGGATAGCAAAGGTACGGAACAGAAAAAACATGTGCACGTGCACCCTGGGGTACAGCACGATGTAGGCGCCCATGACACCACCGATGGCGCCCGATGCTCCAACCATCGGCACCACAGAGCCTGTGTCTGAAAACAGCTGCGCTACAGAGGCCGCGATACCACACAGCAGATAAAAAATGGCAAAGCGTACGCTGCCCATAGAGTCCTCAACGTTATTGCCGAATATCCACAGGAACCACATATTGCCAATCAGGTGCATCCAGCTTCCGTGCATGAATACAGAGCTTACCAGTGAGTACCAGTCCGGGTTGCCATCCATCACGCACAGGGGTCTGGAGGAGACGAATTCCTGACTGGTCAGGTCCGCGGGTATCAGACCGAACTGACAGATGGAGTGTGACAGCGCAGGTTCTGCCCCCATGCCTTGCAGGCCCAGCCACGCCAGCGCATTCAGGGCGATGAACGCGTAGGTGACGTATGGCACGTTGATTTGTGGATTTTCATCCCGGATGGGAAACATCATCGTGGGCGGCCTCGCAATGGGAATGCTGTCTTCAGGCGTTTTGGATCAGCCCTTGAGCAACCGCACCATTGTATCAATATCAAGCTTCGGACTATCCGCACCCGCAAGCACTGAGTCCGCCAGATCACGTTTAGTACTGTGCAGCTCTTGTATCTGTTCTTCGATGGTGCCAGTAGTTACCATGCGCACAATAGTGACTGGGCGTTGCTGGCCGATACGGTGCGCACGGTCCGAGGCTTGATCTTCCACCGCCGGGTTCCACCAAGGGTCCAGATGAATCACGTAGTCGGCAGCGGTCAGGTTCAAACCCGTGCCGCCTGCGGTAAGTGAGATAAGAAATACATCACCCGTGCCTGCCTGAAACGCATTGACTCTTTCAGTGCGTAGTTTGGCGGGCGTACTGCCATCCAGGTATTGATAACTGATAGAGCGGCTTTGCAAATGCTTCTCGACAATCTTCAAGTGATCCACGAACTGCGAGAACACCAGCGCCTTGTGACCACTGTCGATGAGCTCGCTGATAGTGTCCGAGAACACATCAAGCTTGGACATCGGGCCAGACCAGTCAGGTGTGATCAGTGAGGGGTTGCAGCACAAGCGGCGCAGCTTGGTAAGATAAGAGAGGATGATTATTTTCTGCTGACCGATGTTGGGCTTGTCGGTTTGTTTTCCTGTCTGCTTGCTGGGTTTCTTCTTACCCTTGACGTTCGTATCGTTGGCGTCTTCCAGAGAATCCAGCGCTTCCTGTCTGATCAGGTTGTACAGCGCAGATTCTTCTTTCGACAGAGCCACGTTCAGATTAATTTCCGTACGTGCCGGCAGCTCTTTTAACACATCGCGTTTATGCCGTCGTAGCAGAAACGGCGAGACGAGTTTCTGCAACTGTTCTCTGGCGTGTTCATCATTGTCGCGGGTAATGGGTAAGGCGAAGCGTTTACGAAAAGCGGCCTCACTACCGAGTAACTGCGGGTTGAGAAAGCTGAACAGAGAGTGCAGATCCATCAGGTTGTTCTGCACCGGTGTGCCTGTGGTCACCACTCGAAAATCGGCTTGCAGAAGTCGTGCGCTCTTGGCGCGTCGCGTACTGGCGTTTTTAATAGCTTGCGCTTCATCCAGCACGATGGTGTGCCAGTGAATTTTCTGTAAGTGCTCGATGTCGTTGACCATCAAGCCATAACTGACAATCACCAGATCAAACGGGCCGACATTGTCGAGAATATCCTGCCGGCTGATTTCGGTATTGGCGTAGGCAACGACATTCAGTGACGGGGCAAAGCGTTGTGCTTCTGCCAGCCAGTTGCCGACGACTGAGGTCGGGCCGACCACCAGTGACGGGCCCTTTTCAGCGCGTGACAGAAACAAAGCCAACGATTGCACGGTCTTGCCCAAGCCCATGTCATCAGCCAGGCACGCACCTGCGCCAATCTGCCCCAGTCGTTGTAGCCAGGTGAAGCCATCCTGTTGATAGGTGCGCAGCTCAGCTTGCAGACTGGCCGGTACCGAGGCGGTTGATTTAAGTGCTTCGTTGATCTGCTGACGCCGATCTTTCCATGACTTGTCAGACTTGACTGTGGCGTTATCGAGTAAGGGGTCTAGAGACAACAGTGCCATGGGATGAATCTTGTGCGTGTCGCTCTCCTTGCCTTGCTCTTTGGCGAATGCCTGCAGCGTATCCAGTTGCTGCTTGAGTGTGCGTGACAGACTGAGAAAATCCCCCTTACCCAGCTCTATGAATCGCGACTGCGGTTGCGCCTTCATCAAGTGTAATAAGCGGGCAAGCGTGATGGGGTCATCGTTCTCATCATTGACAGCGATTGTGCCGGTGGCGGTGAACCACTCCTTGGCACTTTTCAGATTCAGGCTCACCTGACTGATATCGGCTGTGGCCTTGATGCGAAACGGAATGTCGCCGGGCCAGATGCAGCGTACCCCGGCTTCCTGAATCTCTTCGAGTAGTTCGAGGGCATCCACGATATTGTCGATGACGAAAAATGAGCGTCCGTCGTAGTACTCGGCGAGCATGGTGGATTGCAGCACCATGGCTTCCACCCGCGTTCGCTCTTCGGCCAAGTCACGCTGAACGTTGACAGTGCCGTTAGCGCTTTGTACGTACACCACCGCACCGCCGGTGCCTGCATCAAAAAAGCTACCGGACTCCGGCAAGGGTTCAACGCGAATACGTACACGAAGCGATTGCCCGGAGGGTTCCATAGATAGCAACGGATCGGGAACACCGGGTACAAGCTCGGATGAGGTTGCCTGGCTATCGCCTTGCACAGAGATATCAACCGACAAGGCATCGAGCATGGCTTGCACACGTTCACCTGCCTTGGCAGGTACCTTCAGTCCCGCAGTGGGTACCACTTCAGCGATACGCCGATGAGCCGCGGTAAAGTGCGTGACATAGACGCGCTGGCTGTCCTTGTCCCACCAGGATCGATAGTGTGCGCCATCGAAAGAGGGCGTAACGCTGAGCTTTTGACTATCATCGGCCTCGGTGAGCTCAAGCACAGGCGGGCGCTCCACCACATCAATACGCTCGCCGTCTTCATCGCACACGTAGGGGTGCCCGGCCAGCTGGAAGACCGTGCGCTGGTCGGTCTCGTAGGTGGTACCGCCTCCCCAGCCATATTGTAGTTTCTGAATGGTGGCGCTGGCCTTGACGTCTTGCGGAATTAGATGCGGCAGCGTGGTTGCCTGCTCACGCAGACGTTTGAGCGCAACGCGACGGCCTCCAGTCCACTGACCCTTCTTGTTGATGGATTGCTCGAGTGGTGTGACTGCTACCTCCTCTCCGTAGATCTCGGTGATCTGCCAGATAAGACGGCGCGACGGACCAGCGTTAGTGATATTCGTTTTTGCTTTGGCAGGTTTTGCCTTGAGGGCCAGTTGTTCCAGTTCACGCAGTGAATACTCCCAGGGCTCAAGTCGTTTGACCAGATTCGTCAGGGTGGTGGTGCCGAGTGTCTGGTGCCGTTGCTCGGCTGGGAGATTGTTGCAATCGTCCGCGATGAAATCGCTGACAACTTTGTCTTTGGAGAAGTACGCTTCCATTACGGTTTGCACTTCAGCCTCCACCCAATGGTAGTTGCCCTTTTGTGCTTGCCGCCTTGTGGCATCCAGCCATCGAAACACACCTTTGTGATCCTGTTGAAAGTGGTAGTCGGTGTGCCAGCGAGAGGCAATGGCAAACAGCAGGGTGATGATGGTTGGTGGCCCCGGCAAGAATTGCGGCCGGTAGGGCGTTCTGGGCAGCTCAGCGCTTCTTGCAGCATCCAGTGGCCAGTCCAGATCAGACTCTATGTTGAGCTTTTCACGTGCCTCCATGATGGACTTGAACAGGGCGCGTGATTCTGTCGTTGCCATGCGCACCAACGCGAACAGCGAGATGCCAAAGCTTAAGGTGTCGGCATAGACGATGCGCTTGCGAGTGCCACTGCGTTCTATCTCCAGGGCGGCTTCAATCTGCGCCATGGCAGCATCGTTGTCACCTTCCAGCTCGGCGATGAGGGCGCGAAGGGCGGCGCATTCCACACGGTCGTGCTTTACGTTATCGGGCAGCTTTTCTACTGATGCAATGAGCTTGCGTGCATCCTTGAAATCACCTTGATAGATTCGGCCGCGGGCGACAATGTTTTGATGGGTATTGGCGTGATTGACGCTGTCGCAAGTTTTAGCGAAAACATCGAACGGTTGCAGGTGGTGAACAAGGTATGACATGCCGTAACTGCAGGCGCGGGCCAGATGCGGCTGCGGTAAACGTTCCAGGTATTTTTTGGCGCGAGGCTCTGTTAGCCAGAGCCAGATGTTCATCGGCAGATCGCGATCTTCATTGTTGTCGAATTTATTACTGAGAAGTTCTAGCCGAGCGTATTGTTCTGAGAGCGAGGTGGACTCGTAGGTGGACTGGTATAACTGGTAGGACGGGCGATATAAGGAATTGTCCAGCTCGCGCAAGATGACGGTGTAGGTGCCACGTTGCAACGCACCTTCGCAGAAGCGTGTGATGGTGCCGAGCAGTGCTTTAGGGCCACGAGCCTTTACACCTTTTTGACCGTCAATGGAGGGTTCGATGAGGCCAGCTTGTGCCAGTTCGTCTACCGCTTGCGAGACTTCCGTGGATTTCAGGCCCTTCTCACCGGAATTGGCCTTGCGAGCAGTGTTCAGCCATTGCATGGCCTTGGTGCGATTGGGTGCTTCGGGGTAGACCACCGCATAGAGTTCAGCGACCTGCTGGGCTATGGGCGATAGGGGCTTTGTGGGTGGTTGTTGTGCGGCCATGGTCTGAGGTAACGCTGGGGATGGGACACTTTAGTGGGTTTTGGGTGTGATTTGCGGATCGCCCTGCGCTGTAGTCGATATGTGGGGCGTCTGCCGCCTTCAGCGGTTGAGTTCTGATGAAAAAAGGATCGCAGAGTGGTTGACGGCGCGGCCTGTATTGGGTCTAATAGCGGGCTGACGTTAGGCACCTGTGGCCAGGTAGCTCAGTCGGTAGAGCAGGGGACTGAAAATCCCCGTGTCGGCAGTTCGATTCTGTCCCTGGCCACCATTGTTATCAACGATTTAGCAGTCTTCCCCCCCCAGCGTCTATTCTGTGCTTGCGTGATTTTTGCGTGAGCTAGTTCTTGCTTCGTGCAGCTATATAGATGCCCAACCACTGACTCGACTATCAGTTCGACAATGATCTAGCTTTGGCAGAACTCTGTGAGTGCGCAGAGTGCAAACTCTGGGGAGCCATCGAGCCTTGAATACACAAGTAGGTAACAATGAGACGCGCGCTTCATCGCATTCGTTGACAAGGATCACTCGCGATCCGCAAGTCATGGAAGGAAGAGCCTGTATTCGAGGAATGCGGGTTACGGTTGGAATGATCGTTGGCCAGATTGGTGCCGGGCGTACCATCGAAGACGTGCTTGATGAATTTCCCTATCTCGATCGGGAAGACATACTTGAGGCGCTTCAGTACGCGGCATGGCTGTCATGGGAAAGAGAGATCGTTTTGGCAACAGTATGAAGGCTTCTAGATGTGAATCTGCCGCTGCGATAACAATCCACGTTGGCTTAAGTCGTTATTGAGACCATCCGCTGGTCGCAGGTAGCCGATCCCTGTGCTCCCGATTCAACACTTGCAAGCTAAGCACTATCGAACAACTTAGTGGTGCTAACGCAGGATTTGGATTTCGTAGCCCTGCTTGCAGCGACGAGTGACTCTGGACCTAGTGTGGTCCAAATTCGCGCAGGCGATATGTTGCCTGCGAGTACCCGACAGCATGTAATTTCCGCACTTGAGCATTTGCCAAAGGGCCTAAATAATAGTCAGCTGATTACAGTCCACGTTGCACGATGAAATTTCTTCCTATCCGACGTTGATGTCGGCGTGTATGAGGTTACGCTTAATCGGTGCATAGCAGGTGTTTATTCGGCTGCTTTATTTCCGCATAGATTGTTCACTACCTACAACAGCTGCAACAACTATGCTGCCTCGTGAATGGATTGTGGATTGCTACGCCGGACTGCGTGTGGACGGCCCGTGGATATCGTCGCTGTGCGACGAGCGTATGGACAACGCGTGGACAATCGCATGATGGTCCGGTTGAAGAGCCTGGTACGATAGTGGCGATTGACCACCCGTTGCCCACACTTACCCACCGCCCGCCCACACTCCGCCGGTTTAAGATTGCGCGGGCGGAGAGTAAACAGCCAATAGCAACAAGATTATTTAAAAAACAGAAGAGATTGGTACTAAATGATACTGAGCCTACGGAGTACGACAATTTCTGCTTGGCTCTCGTTGTTGTCGAGGCACACTCTGTTCGCAGCATCCAGCAATCGTGACAACTCTGCGGCCGAATAGTGTGTCGTGATGCGGCCTGATCGATGGCCGAGCAAATCCTGCCGGTCTTCAAAGCTGACACCTGCAGCGCGCAGACGACGGCCGAACGTGTGCTTTAAATCGTGGACGCGGACTTGTTTAAGCCCTGCAGCCTTTCGGGCACGCAACCAAGCACTGTTTAACATTCGAGTGACAGGCTTTGCGTTGTATGTGAACACGTGTGATGGGTGAACGCCGTATTGGTTTTTTACGTTTTTGAATGCAACGTTATTTAACACGACCAGCCGATCATCCCCGTTTTTCACATGCTCGCCGGGGATGACGAATACGGCGGTTTTCAGTATCGGTACTTCAATTAACCAATCCCATCGTAGGTTGCAGATCTCCCCATCACGGCACCCGGTGTTGACGGCGAACAAGGCCATTGCTCTCAGATGGTTAGGTAATGAGCCAAACAGTATTTCCTGCTCCTTCCAATTCAGCGGGTATGGTTTTCTTTTGTTGGTGTCACTAAGCAATTTGATGCGCGGTGCTGTTTGCAACCATGTCATACCGTACTCATCAACCCACTCAGTGTTGGCTAGGTTCAAGATGCGTCGTACCACCTTTAAGCCATGGTTGATGGTGCCGGTCGCTGCGCCTCCGTTCCGACGATGATCAATCCAAGGTTGTAGTATGCCGTTATGTATCTTGTCTATGGGAATGCTGCCAATCCAGGGCAGCAATAGTTTTAGCCGACCGACATCACTGCGAAGGCTTCGTTTGTGCTGGTTTTCCAAGACATACTTTGCTGCGGCTTGTTCGAAGGTGCGAGATGGTCGCACTCCATATACAGATGCTTGCCGTGCTTCTTCAGCCAGCTTTGCTAGAAAACGCTCCGCTTCTACAAGTTGATCTGTTCAAGTGCTCTGGCAAAGGCGCCTTCCGTCGATGTACTTATCGACGTGCCAGACACCGGCTCGTTTAACGAGGCCGGGAGTTTTCTTCCGTGCCATAAGTGCTCTCCATGTGAGCGTCCTTGCCGCCCATGATCTGATATGTATTCGTCCACCCAGGCGTCGAGTTCGAATCGATCGAAAGCGATACCTTGTTCCCCAATAGGGATTTCTGTAAGTCCGGGTCGAACTTCTGCATTGAATCGATTGCGGTCCATGCCAAGGTAGCCGGGGGCGTCCCGCAGCCGCAAAACGCGCGGCAGCAGAACGATATTGCTGGAGTTGTGTGATTTCATTCGGGAGCTACTGCGCGGGAAATTGATCGACCGTGGTAAGAAAGCGCTTTTCCAGCTCTGGCAGGGCCACCCCGAGATTCTCTAAGGAATCGTCCGTAACTTGCTTCGCAAGCCATTTCGATATTTCATCAAAGTTGGAGCGGCATAGCCCGACATCAAGCATGCCTACGATGGTGGATGTGTGTGGTATCCAGAGCCGATTCATCAGGCCGTTGGTCAGTTGCGTGACAATGTCGGCGGGAACCTCTGGATTTACAGAAGAAGTTCGAGAATGTGGTCGGCACGGCCCCTTCCGTTGTTGCATGTTCGATCGGACCAGACTCAAATTGATAACATTTGGGTTTCTGAATTTGCACACATTTGTCTTTTTACTCATCATAATCTCCATGTGAATGACGTTTTGTCATCTTGAATAGCATTTTACTGTCTAAAAAGTTATTCTGCAAGCGAAAATGCCATTTAAAAGAGAATTTTTTAATGCTAAGAGCAATCAGGAATCCGTCGTGATCCGATGTCATTTGTCACGTTTGATGGGAGAGCACAAATTGAAGATTGCTGATGTCGCGCGGGAGACTGGGCTGAATCGCAACACGATCACACTGCTGTATCGGGAAACTGCCACACGTGTCGATCTGGAAGCGATCGACAAACTGTGTGTTTTGTTTGATTGCCAGGTGGGCGAGCTGCTCGAGCAAGTTTCAGAGCCAGGCGAATCATGAAAACCAAAGCGCCAACTACTTACTGTTGTTTCTGAGCTCGATGAGCAACTACCGAATACTACCGCCACCATGACTGACAACGCGTTCTTCGAACGGCCGATCCTGAACTCTCCCTACGAGTACCCGCGCAAACATTGGGAGCTGGATGGGCAGGGTCAGCCCACCCAGAAGATCATCGAGGCTCGCAGAAGCGCCGAGTTCATAACTCCAATACCTAGGACCCGGCGGCAGCAGAATGCGGTGGCCGAGCAAGCGCCTCTACTTTTTGATGAAGGCCATGGCCTGACCACTGAAGATCAACAATACGACCACCATGCGGTGATCAACGGAGTGCGTGCAGAGGTCGATCGGTGGCGCGTATTGCCTGACCCTGCGCAGTGGCATGTGACTCCTGAAACGGCGAGGCTATTACAGCACTGGCGCTCGCATAAGTTCAGTGATATCCGCCCGTTCTTCTGTCAGGTGGAGGCGGTAAAGACTGCTATCTGGTTGACGGAGGTAGCACCACAGTCGGGTAAGGTGGGAACGCGCTTTGTCGAGCACATGCGCAAGGCAAACGAGGCTGCCAATCCAGAGTTGTCGAGATTGGCTTTGAAGCTTGCCACAGGTGCAGGTAAGACCACCGTCATGGCTATGCTTATTGCCTGGCAGACGATAAACGCTGTCCGTCACCCGCAGAGCAAGCGTTTTACCCGTGGTTTTCTGCTGGTTGCGCCGGGACTGACTATACGCGACCGGCTACGCGTATTGCAGCCCAACGATCCTGAAAGCTACTACCAGAGCCGAGAGTTAGTGCCGCGTGACATGATGGGTGAGCTAGGCAGGGCCAAAATCGTCATTACTAACTATCACGCTTTTAAGCAACGCGAACGCATTGATGTTTCAAAGGGTGGACGCTCGTTGCTGCAGGGTCGTGGTGAAGAGCTGCAGACTAAAGAGACCGAAGGGCAAATGCTGCAACGAGTGATGCCTGATCTCATGGGCATTAAGAACATCCTCGTCATTAACGACGAGGCGCATCACTGTTACCGTGAAAAACCAGGTTAAGAGCTCGAAACAGCACTTACAGGTGATGAAAAGAAAGAGGCGCAGAAGAACACCGAAGCGGCGCGTATGTGGATCTCTGGACTTGAGGCAATCAACCGAAAGATCGGGGTGCTTCGCGTGATGGATCTGTCGGCCACGCCGTTCTTCTTGAGCGGCTCGGGATACGCAGAAGGCACTTTGTTCCCTTGGACCATGAGTGACTTTTCACTTATGGATGCTATCGAATGTGGAATTGTAAAACTGCCACGTGTACCGGTGGCTGACAATATTTCTGGCGCAGATGTTCCGGTATTCAGAAACCTTTGGGAACACATCAGGGCTGACATGCCTAGACAAGGGCGAGGCCAATCTGCAGTGCTGGATCCGCTGTCTTTACCGCTGAAACTGCAAACCGCACTTGAGGCACTCTATGGTCATTATCAGAAGACCTATGAGTTGTGGGACGCGGCTGGCGTAAACGTGCCACCCTGCTTCATCGTTGTATGTAACAACACCGCCACGTCGAAGCTGGTGTATGACTACATTTCGGGTTTCGAGCGTGAGCTGGAGGACGGCAGTGTAATGAATCACAACGGCGCGCTGGAGTTGTTTCGAAACTTCGACGAGCACGGTAATCCGATTTCTCGTCCACGCACTTTGTTGATTGACAGTCAACAGCTGGAATCCGGCGATGCACTGGACAAGAATTTCCGTGAGGTGGCTGCCAATGAGATAGAACGCTTTAGGCGTGACATCATCAAAAGAGCCGATGGTGACCCGCAGCAGGCAGAAAACATCACCGATCAGGATCTTCTGCGTGAGGTCATGAATACAGTCGGCAGAGCTGGCAAACTGGGTGAGTCCATCCGCTGCGTAGTTTCAGTATCGATGCTGACCGAAGGATGGGATGCCAATACGGTTACTCACGTGCTGGGAGTACGGGCCTTCAGCACGCAGTTGCTCTGTGAGCAGGTTATCGGTCGGGCGCTCCGCAGGCAGAGCTACGACCTGAATGAAGATGGTCTTTTCGGTGTGGAATATGCCGACGTGTTGGGTATCCCGTTTGATTTCAATGCAAAGCCCGTTGTCGCAAGCCCACAACCTCCGCGGGAGACCATTCATGTAAAGGCCGTCAGTCCAGAGAGGGATGCGCTGGAAATACAATTTCCGCGAGTCGCAGGCTATCGGGTTGAGTTGCCGCAGGAACGACTAAAAGCGGCATTCAATGAGGATTCAAAACTGGTGCTGACACCCGACATGGTGGGCCCTACTCGCGTAAAGAACTCAGGCATCATCGGTGAAGAGAACGATCTAAGCCTGGAGCACTTGGAGGACATGCGGCGCTCAACATTGATTATGGCGTTGACTAAACAAATGCTCTATTCCAGCAGGTGGCGTGACAAGGATGACGAGCCGAAGCTACACCTTTTTGGTCAATTAAAACGTGTGACGAAGCAATGGTTGGATGAGTGCCTGGTATGTAAAGGCGGAACATATGCTGCGCAGCTTATTTATAGCGAGCTGGCGGAAATAGCCTGTGATCGCATTACTATCGGTGTGACGCCAAAGAGTATTGATGAGAAATCCATAAAAGTCGTACTGGATTCCTACAATCCAATCGGTACGACTGCAGACGTCAATTTCAATACATCCAAGACTGATCGCTATGAAACGGATGCACGTCGCAGTCACATTAATTGGGTGATTCTGGATAGCGGGTGGGAGGCAGAGTTCTGCCGCGTAGCGGAAGCCCATCCGAAGGTGCTGGCGTATGTTAAAAACCACAATCTCGGTTTCGAGGTGCCTTACCGACACGGTTCCAAAGCCCGCATCTATATCCCTGACTTTATCGTGTTGATTGATGATGGGCGCGGTAAAGAGGATCCATTGCAATTGGTGGTAGAAATCAAGGGTTATCGCGGTGAGGATGCCAAAGATAAGAAAAACACCATGGACACCTACTGGGTTCCGGGTGTGAACGAAGGCGGCCAGTTCGGTCGTTGGGCGTTTGCCGAGTTCACCGACGTACATGAAATGCAGGATGATTTTGAAGCCGAGGTTGCAAAGCATTTCAACAAAATCATCGAAAGCACAGTTTTCACTCAAACCGACAATCACGTGGCATAACGGATTCAATGGCAGCCAAGAAAAAAGCCCGCAGCAAGAAGCTTGCGAGCCGCAAAAAGGTGGCAACGCTGACTCACGAGGAAGCGACGCGCAAGAATATCCCCACGGCTGAGCATCAGTCCGTGATGAGAAAAGATCAGCAGGATCCGATTCGCGTGGCTTACCAGCGTCGCAACCGGGATCTTGACCCGCAACTTGTTTGGCGTGGGAAGGATGATCAGGACTGGTCAGATCTGGTTGTACACGCACCCCCACTGTATATCCAAGAGAAAGTGCATCCCAAGGTGCTGATCGACGATCTGTTGAGGAAGACAGAGAAAGATGATCAGGAGGAAGAAGCTCAGATCGATCTGTTCGCCGATTTCAATGGAATACCGGATGATGCTGCAAAGACTGAGTTCTACCATCACGATGCTAACTGGACTAATCGCATGATACTGGGCGATAGCCTGCAGGTTATGGCTTCACTGGCAGAGCGTGAAGGGCTGCGGGGTAAGGTGCAGTGCATTTATTTCGAGTCCCCCGATAGGGGATCCGTAAACCCCACGCCTTTAGGCGGCGGGCAGTACTGTGCTGGAGCGTAGTGGTGTAG
>ENA-ORXM01000497-ORXM01000497.1-marine-metagenome-genome-assembly--contig:-NODE-497-length-69654-cov-6.845308_pt1 | contig 69654 bp, 62 predicted proteins | sample MGYA00237867_ERZ511480 | MGnify/ENA primary metagenome ERZ511480 (study PRJEB26309, sample SAMN06266103) | marine metagenome | isolation source: Algal blade | place: United Kingdom:Sidmouth, United...
ATCAAGGACATCGGCAATGGATTTTCCTTTGAATTTAATTTCCAATGTCTCGCGGTTATAGCGTGCGCCTTTACAGACATCACAGGTGACATAAACATCGGGCAGAAAATGCATTTCAATCTTGATAACGCCGCCGCCCTGGCAAGCCTCACAGCGGCCGCCTTTGACGTTAAAGGAAAAACGCCCCGGTTTGTAACCGCGCAATTTGGCTTCTGGCAGTCCTGAGAACCAATCACGAATGGGGGTGAAAGCGCCTGTGTAAGTCGCGGGGTTAGAACGCGGGGTGCGGCCAATCGGGCTTTGGTCAATGTCGATGACTTTGTCTAAATGCTCCAGCCCGATAACATCATCATGCGGCATGGGCTGTATGGTGGATTTGTTAAGACGCCGCGCTGTGGCTTTATACAGCGTTTCAATTGTAAGCGTGGATTTACCACCGCCTGAGACGCCGGACACACAGGTCATGAGGCCAATCGGAAATTCTGCGTTGACGTTTTTGAGGTTATTCCCGCGCGCGCCTTTGACAGTGATTTTCTTGGCGGAAGGTTTGCGGCGCTCATCGGGAATTGCGATTTCTTTTTTACCCGTCAGATATTTGCCCGTCAGGGACCTTCTTGATTTTTTGATTTTATCAGGCGTGCCTTGGGCCACAACTTCGCCGCCATTGACCCCCGCAAGCGGGCCCATATCGACTACATAATCTGCCGTAAGTATGGCGTCTTCATCATGCTCGACCACAAGAACGGTATTGCCGAGATCGCGAAGGTTTTGCAGCGTTTCCAATAACCGCGCATTATCGCGCTGATGCAATCCGATAGACGGTTCATCCAAAACATAAAGAACCCCCGTTAAGCCTGAGCCTATTTGCGAGGCAAGGCGGATACGTTGCGACTCACCGCCTGAGAGTGACCCCGATCCACGGCCAATCGTGAGATAATCCAGACCTACTGCGTTGAGAAATTTTAACCGATCACGAATTTCTTTGAGAATACGAGATGCAATTTCCATTTCTTTGTCGGACAGTTCCTCGCCTAGTTTCACAAAACGAGCAAGGGCATCTTTAATCGACATTTCTTGCGTGATGGAGATATCCATGTCGCCGACACGAACAGAGAGGGCTTCAGGTTTTAGGCGTTTGCCGTGGCAAGTTTCGCATTGCGCGTTTGACATATATTTGCCGAGCTCTTCGCGCATCCAACTGGATTCAGTTTCGCGGTAACGCCGTTCAAGATTTGGGATAACGCCTTCAAAAGGTTTTGTTGTTTCATAACGGCGGCCATCATCTTGATAGACGAATTTAATCTTCGCGCCTTTGGTGCCGTAAAGGACAACCTCTTTCGCCGCCTTAGCCAAGCCCTTAAAGGGCTTATCCACCTTAAATCCGTAATGCTCTGAGAGGGCCTTAATGGTCTGCATGTAAAGGCCGCTGGTCTTATTCGGCCAGGCCGCAATCGCGCCGCCCGCCAGGGATTTTGTATCATCAGGAATGACGAGGCCCGGATCGAATTTGAGTTCTTTACCGAGACCGTCACAAACAGGGCACGCGCCGTGAGGGCTGTTAAAAGAAAATAAGCGCGGTTCAATCTCGGAGATTGTAAAGCCAGACACAGGGCAGGCGAATTTCTCAGAGAAAAGCATCCGCTCTGCGCCTTTATCGGCTTGCTCCGCGACGGCTAATCCATCCGCAAGACGCAAAGCCGTTTCAATACTTTCAGCCAGACGAGACTCAAGCCCTTCGCGCACGACAACACGGTCCACGACCACATCAATGTCATGCTTAAATTTCTTATCTAAATCGGGGGCCTCTTCTATGCGGTAGAACTCGCCATCGATTTTGGCGCGTTGAAATCCATCTTTCATCAGCTGCGCCAGCTCTTTGCGATATTCCCCTTTTCGGCCACGCACAATCGGCGCGAGGATATAAAGCTTGGTATCGACGGGCAGCTCCATAACCCGGTCAACCATCATGCTCACGGTCTGGCTTGTAATAGGCAGTCCAGTCGCAGGCGAGTAGGGGACACCAACGCGCGCCCAGAGCAGGCGCATATAGTCGTAAATTTCTGTAACGGTTCCGACGGTTGAACGTGGATTACGTGACGTCGTCTTTTGCTCAATAGAGATTGCAGGGGACAAGCCTTCGATAGAGTCCACATCAGGCTTACCTTGCAGCTCAAGAAACTGCCTTGCATAAGCCGACAGGCTTTCAACATAACGCCGCTGCCCCTCGGCATAGATAGTGTCAAAAGCAAGAGAAGATTTCCCTGAACCCGAAAGACCAGTGATTACAATGAGCTTATCACGCGGCAGGTCAATATTGACGCCTTTGAGATTATGCTCTCGCGCGCCGCGCACTTTGATATGTTTATGCATGTAGCGTTCGGCTCCGATGGGGTGAAAAGCTTGTGGACAATATACGTGTAAGGATGGACTTAAGGGCGGCAAAACTTCAAAACAAGAGGAGTGAATCATCGACTTGCATAAAAGCTGTGAGTCGTGTAGAACATAATAAGAACAAACGCAAATCAAAGTGTCAGAGGTGAAACATGGCCGGGTCCGTAAATAAAGTAATTCTCATCGGAAATTTGGGTAAAGACCCTGAAATCCGCACATTTGGTAATGGCGGCAAGGTCGCCAACTTCTCCGTCGCAACGTCAGAAAGCTGGCGTGATAAGCAAAGCGGCGAGCGTAAGGAAAAAACAGAATGGACAAATGTCGCTATCTTTAATGATGGCCTTGTCGGGATTGTTGAAAAATATGTCAAAAAAGGCAGTAAAGTTTACATCGAAGGCAAGCTCCAAACCCGTAAGTGGCAGGATCGCGACGGCAATGATCGTTATACAACAGAAGTCGTGCTACAAGGCTATGGCGGTCAGTTGACATTACTCGACAGCCGCAACTCCCAAGGCGGGGGCGGTAATTATGGCGGCGGAGGCGGCGGAGGCTACAACCAAGATAGCGGCAGCTATGGTAATATGGACCAAGGCGGCGGACGCAAGTCAGCCTCTGCCCAAGAAGGCCCGAAAGAGAACTTTGATCTGGATGACGAAATTCCTTTTTAACGAAAACAATGACCGCTTGCGCGCAGCGCGGGCTGAAGTGTCATTATTTTCGCTCTCTCGTTTGAGAACCCATACAAAACCCGCACATGATGCGGGCTGTGCCTAATTGGCAATACGCCCCCGTCATTGCAAGACCCCGTTCTTGCAACCCATCTCCTGTTATGGCGTCACATGACCATTGCGCTCATGGATAGCTCGGGTGATGGGTTACAAGGCTGGTGCGCCAGCCCGGCAAACCTTGTAACGACGAAAGTGGGAATTGTTAGTTCTAAAAGAAAAAGCAGATAGCTAAATATAATTCCAAGGATTCCCCTTTCGCATACGTCTTACTTATAAAGGACGATATGCGTGCCATGATTGCGCCCCATTGTTCTTGTGTTATATTGACGTAGTTGCAAAGGTGAGGGCATGGCGGGAATTTCCCAATATATGCAGCAAAAAAGCGGGCTTATATCCGGGCTTTTGGCTGACCCGCGCCATTACCAAATCATTGTTTTATCCTCGCTTATCCTCCTCGGGACGTTCCACTTCGCCTTTCAATTGCCGTGGTGGCATGTCGTGGCGTGTATTGGTTCCACAGTCGGGACACAGGCCGTTGCGGATAAAGTAATAGGCCGTAAGTTTGATGCACGTAGTCCGTTGATTTCCGCGCTGTCTCTTACGCTTTTGCTACGCACAGGGTCAGTCACGCTCTCCATCGCGGCGGGTATTCTCGCCATAAGCTCCAAATACATCATTCGTTGGCGCGGGAAGCATATTTTTAACCCCGCTAATTTTGGGCTCGTTATTCTCTCGTTACTTTTTACAGGAGCCTGGATTTCACCGGGGCAGTGGGGCACGGCGCCTATTTTCGCGCTCTTCCTCTTGGGCATGGGCGGTATTGTAACGGGTAAGGCTAAACGCTGGGACGTGAGTATTGCTTTGCTCGTCACTTACGCCGCGCTATTATTCGGACGCGCTCTATGGTTGGGCGACCCCTTTGCGATTCCTGTCCATCAGCTACAGAGCGGCGCGCTGCTCATCTTTGCCTTCTTTATGATATCCGATCCTAAAACCACGCCGGATGCGCGGCTGGGGCGCGTGCTTTATGCCATGCTTGTCGCGTCGATAGGGTTCACCATTCAATTCGCGTTTTATAATGCAGCAGGCATCATCCTCGCGCTCATTCTGACAGCGCCGATTGTTCCGCTATTTGACCGATTATTCCCCGCAGGCCGTTATCATTGGCCTAAATTTCACATGACTAAAACAGGAGTTTCCCATGAAACAGTTCAAATACCTGCTGAGTAGCGCCGCCGCCATATCAGCGCTTATGATCGCACCCCAAGCTTCGGCTTTCTGCGGATTTTATGTGGCCAAGGCGGATACGGATTTGTTCAACCAGAGCTCCAAAGTCGCGCTCGTCCGTGATGGTGACCGCACCGTTATTACAATGGCAAACGATTACATCGGCGATCCGACAGAATTCGCCATGGTTATTCCTGTGCCGACAGTGATTACCAAAGAGCAGGTGCATATCTCCGATGCGAGCTTGCTAGATCATCTGGACGCTTATACCGCGCCGAGATTGGTAGAGTATTTTGACAGAAATCCTTGTGAGCGTATGTATATGCAAAAAGAAATGCGTTCTATGAGTGCTAGAGCGGTGCCACCACCCCCCCCTCCAATGGCGGAAGACGCTGCAATGGGCGTGACCATTGAAGAAAGCTTCTCTGTCGGCGAATATGATATCCTCATCTTATCTGCGACTGAAAGTGACGGTCTGCAGACTTGGCTCGAAAGTAACGGTTACCGTGTCCCTAAAAAGGCTGTGAAGACGCTCGGCAGTTACATCAAACAGGATATGAAGTTCTTCGTCGCTAAGGTGAACCTCGAAGAAAAAGCCAAGCAAGGCGGTGAAATGTTGCGGCCTATTGCTGTGGCTTATGAGAGCCCCAAATTCATGCTGCCCATTCGCTTGGGCACGGTGAATGCGAATGGCGATCAGGATTTATTTGTCTATACGCTGACACGAAACGGTAAAGTCGAAACAACGAATTACCGCACGCAAAAAATCCCGTCTGATAAAGAGCTGCCTATCTTCATCCAAGATGACTTCGGCGACTTCTATAAGGACATGTATAAGACATCCGCTAACCGCGAAGGCGGGCACGGTGTCTTTATGGAATATGCGTGGGATATGAATTGGTGCGACCCCTGCGCCGCAGACCCTCTCTCAAATGATCAGCTTAAAGAGCTTGGCGTGTTTTGGCTTGATGAGGGCCGCGGCGACCAACCTATGCCAATGCCTCGCCGTATTCGCCCTAAGCAAATGGCAAAGGACGTTTACGTGACGCGCCTTCATGTGCGTTATGATGCTGAGAGCTTTCCGGAAGACTTAAAATTTAAAACGACAGGCGATAAGCAAAACTTCCAAGGCCGTTACATACTCCGCCATGCTTTTGACGGCGAGATGGATTGCCCTGAAGCTGAGGCATATAAGCAGCAGGTCAATGCCCGCAAGGAGACTGAGATTAAGACACTCGCGAACCTAACGGGTTGGGAGACAAAATATATCCGCACCAAAATAAAAGCTTCCGGTAAAGGCGAGCTTTTTGAGCTCGATAAGCCAAAGAAGAAGAGCGATTGGTGGAACAATATTTGGCCGGGCGACGACGAATAAGGGATAACGACTAAGCTTATTTGATTTCAGCGCAGGCTATGCGGGCTCCGGCGCCGCCAATAGGCTGCGTGACTTGGTCATCAGCATTGATATGTATCATCAAGGCTGAGCCGTCATCGTCCAGTAGGGCGGGGCGGCTATCACGTTTCTTGAGCGTGACGCGTTCATTCGTATAGCTATAGGACAAGGTGTCCCCCGCATCGGCTACGGCATTGGGCATATCCGCATTGTCAGGGCCGTCAGGATTCTTCAAGCCATGTTTATGGCCCTCAGGATTGATATGTCCGCCAGCGCTTTTAAAATCAGGCGCTTGGCAGTCAGCCTTAACATGAAAGTGAATACCATGTGGCCCTTCGGGGATGTCTGTGGCGTTGACGCGTAATGCGACGCCTTTGTCGCCCGCTTCGCTCAAGATGACGTTGCCAATAGCCTCGCCGGAGCTGCTCATGAGGGCAAATGTCATCTCACTGGCTTGCGTTTCGTCGGCTTTTTGACACGCTGTCAAAGCTAATATTCCTGCTGCCGTAAGGGGTAATAAAAGTCTCATGATTAATCTCCGTTTCGTAGCGTATAACCTATAAATTCTTAGCTGACGAGAGCGTTCCCACGCCTATGGAAATCTCCCGCAATCATTTGAAGTAAGCCCCTTTAAATGCTATGAAAAGTGAGCAAAAGCCGCGCGATTCGAGCGGCTTTAATTTTATGGGACGGACGCTGATTTGAGCGACGAAAACGACACTCCCGAAGATGATGAGAATGAAGGGCCTGCGGGCCTGCCTGAAGGCGTGTCCCCTATAACAATCGAAGAGGAGATGAAACGCTCCTATCTCGATTATGCGATGTCGGTTATTGTCTCTAGGGCCATCCCTGACGTGCGCGACGGCCTGAAACCCGTTCACCGCCGTATCCTTTATTCAATGCATGAAAACGGCTTTACGCGCGAGAAGGCGTATAAGAAGTCTGCCCGTGTTGTCGGCGATGTTATCGGTAAATATCACCCGCATGGTGACAGTGCTGTTTACGACGCCCTTGTGCGTATGGCGCAGGATTTCTCTATGCGCCTGCCATTGCTGGACGGGCAGGGCAACTTTGGCTCAGTCGACGGCGATCCGCCGGCGGCTATGCGCTATACCGAAGTGCGTATGGACAGGCCTGCGGCGAGTCTTCTGGCTGATATTGAGAAAAACACGGTCAATTTCCAAGATAACTACGACTCTTCTGAGAGCGAACCCATTGTTCTGCCGTCCCGTTTCCCGAATATCCTCGTCAATGGGGCCGGCGGGATCGCTGTCGGCATGGCCACTAATATTGCGCCGCATAATTTAGGTGAAGTGATTGATGCCACGCTGGCTCTGATGGATGACGGCAATCTTTCTGATGAGGATTTGTTAGAAATTATTCCAGGGCCTGACTTCCCGACGGGCGCATTGATTATGGGGCGTAGTGGTGCCAGATCTGGTGTTTTGACAGGCAAGGGCTCTGTGACGATGCGGGCGGTAACGGATGTCGAAGAAATTCGCAAAGACCGTTATGCTATCATTATCACTGAATTGCCGTTTCAAGTTAATAAAGCCAATATGATCAAGAAGATAGCGGCACTTGTTAATGAGAAACGTATTGAAGGCATTTCGGCAGTTCGCGACGAATCTGACCGTAATGGTATGCGCGTTGTTATCGAACTTAAACGTGACGCCGTCGCAGATGTTGTTTTGAACCAACTTTTCCGCTTCTCGGCAATGCAGCAAAATTTCAGCTCGAATATGCTCGCGCTAAATGGCGGTAAGCCTGAGCAGATGAATGTTCGGCAAATGCTCGAGGCCTTTTTAGGTTTTCGCGAAGACGTTATTGCGCGGCGCTCTAAATTTGATCTCGCAAAAGCCCGGGCACGTGCGCATATTCTTGTTGGTTTGGCAACGGCTGTCGCGAATATTGATGAAGTTATTAAAATCATCCGAGGGTCAAGTAACCCAAAAGAGGCGCGTGACAACTTAAAAGCGCGTAGATGGCCGGCAAAAACTATGCAGCCTATGCTCGAGCTTATCGCTGACCCGCGGTCTAAGCTTAATGATGACGGCACAATTGAACTGACCGATGAGCAAGCAAAAGCCATATTGGATATGCGCCTGCTAAAACTCACACAACTCGGTATGGACGAAATCACAGAGGAAGTTGAAAAACTAGCCGCCAAAATCACGGACTTACTTGATATTCTACGCTCCCGTGAACGCGTACAGGCTATTATCCGCGAAGAACTCACCGAAGTTAAAGATAAATTTTCAACGCCGCGCCGCTCTATCTTTACGGCTGGCGGGATGGATTTTGATGATGAAGACCTTATCGCGGTTGAAGATATGGTCGTGACAGTAACAGCGGCGGGTTATGTTAAGCGCACACCGCTTGATACATACCGCGCGCAGCGCCGCGGCGGCAAAGGCCGCTCGGGCATGTCGATGAAGGACGAGGATTACGTCACGACGGTCTTTGTGGCGACGACCCACACGCCTGTGCTGTTCTTTAGTTCCACGGGTATGTCCTATAAGCTCAAGGTGTGGAAGCTGCCGCTGGGCGGCCCAGCCACGCGCGGTAAGGCGCTTGTGAACCTGCTGCCGCTTGATCAAGACGAGACCATCAACTCAATCATGGCACTGCCCGAGGATGAAGAAAGCTGGAAAGAGCTGGATATTATGTTTGCGGCGCGCTCTGGCGGCGTAAGACGTAATTCACTGGCAGACTTCACCCGCGTAAACCGTAACGGTAAAATTGCGATGAAGCCTGATGAAGGCGATGGTATTGTTGATGTCAGGCTCTGTACTGAGGATGATGACATTGTCCTGACAACCGCGATGGGCAAAGCGCTGCGTTGCCGCGTGACAGATGTGCGCCGATTTGTTGGCCGAACCTCATCGGGGGTTCGCGGTATCAAACTTGCCGAAGGTGATGAAGTCATCTCAATGGCCGTTCTGCATCATGTAGATGTCGAAACTGACGAAGCTCGGGCTTATATGAAGCACGCCAACGCGATGCGCCGCGCGCTTGGAGAAGGGGACGATGAAACTCCTGAAGATGTTGATATTGAGAGCAGCTTAGATGACGCGCGTATTGGTGAGCTTGGCGGGAAAGAGCAATTCTTACTCACATTAGCTGATGATGGATTTGGTAAGCGCAGTTCGAGCTATGACTATCGCTGCATGAATCGCGGCGGGCAAGGCGTCTCCGCGCAAGAGCTATCCCGTAAAGGCGCTGATAATGCACGTTTGGTTCGTAGCTTTACTATTGAAGACGATAATCAGCTTATGATCGTCACTGATGGCGGTCAGCTTATTCGCTGTCCTGTTAAAAATATCCGCATCGTCTCGCGCAGCTCTCGCGGCGTTACCGTTATTCGCGTTAAAGATGACGAACGTGTTGTTAGCATTGAGCGCATTGAAGAGAGCGAAGACGAGGATGATATCGCTGAAGATACCACTGAAGCACCAGAATCTTAACCCCGTATCAGATTAGGCCGTTACAGGGCTTCCCCAACGCGCCTCGATTCTGGTTCTTGATGCCGGATTTATATTGATCTTTGACAGATCGCCATCAGCCCATTCAAGGACTTTTTTATCCATGACCGCAAACCAGATTGGCGGGAAAAAGGCCATGGCGAAACAGCCGCCATAACCGGTTGGTAGGGTTGGAACGTCTTTATAATCCCGCAAAACCTGATAAGGGCGCAGAGGGTAGGCATGGTGATCTGAGTGGCGCTGTAGGTGAAATGAAAGTAGGTTTGAATAAGTGTGGTTGGTGTTCCAGCTATGCTTTGGCTGGCAGCGCTCATATCTCCCATTGGCCTGCTTTTCCCGCTTAAGGCCATAATGCTCAATGTAATTGGCTTGAGTGAGGGCGAGCCACGCCAGAAAATGATGTGGGATAAGGAAGATCAATATAGGCCAACCAAATAAGGCGACAAATAACCCGGCAAAGCCTAAGGTCACGGCATAGACTTGCAAGACGTCGTTATGAACAGACCAAAAACTTCGGCCTTGCTTCTCAAGCCGTTGCTTTTCATAAGTTATTCCGCGCTTGAATGTGCCCGAAAGTTCCCGCACCATAAAGGCGTAAAAGTTTTCGCCCATACGCGAGCTTGCCGGATCTTCTGGTGTCGCGACATGGGTATGATGACCCTTATTATGTTCTATATTAAAGTGCCCATAGCCCATTATCATATTACCGATTTTAGCTGATAATCTGTCGAGCTTATTTGATTTGTGACCTAATTCATGGGTCATCACCATGACGCCGCCGCTATTTGAGCCTACACCAATAATTAGCGCCAGTATCGCCCACCATGGGAGGTCTTGCGTGCCGACGAAAACCACAAAACCCAAGAAGACCGCAATAGCGACATAGATCATGCTATGAACGGTAAAACGGTAATAGTTATCTGCCATCATAGCGTTTACGACTTCTTCGGGCGGGTTGTGGGGGTCTTCTCCCATAATAGCGTCCATAAGCGGCGTGAAAGCATAGAAAAATAGCATAGGAATCAGGGTGACGATGGGATTCTTCCCCAAGGCAAAATAAAGCCCAATTGAGAGGAGCGACACTAAAGGTGAAATGATAATCAACCAATACATATGCCGCTTGGCGTCACGATAGACGACATCGCGGCCGTCTTGGGCTGTTCCGGTAAAACTTGTCATGCCGCATCTCCGGTTTTGGCTATGTCTTGAAAGGGGAGGCACAACTCTGCCATGGGCTGGAGCGCCTCTAAAATAAGGCTTACCTTTTGGACAATATAAGGCCCGTCTAAATCATAGAAGACTTGACGGCCTTCTTTGCGCGACGCCGTTATACCTGCTTGCTCCAGTGTGTTGAGGTGACGCGAAATGACGGACCTGTCTTGAGACAATCCCTTTGCAATGGTTGAGACGTCACACGCCCCTAAAAGGATTAGCTTTTTGACAATCTGAACGCGGGTCGGATCAGTGAGGGCTTTGAGAAACCGAGTATCCAAAACACCAATCGCAGCCTCCGCCATAGCTTGATGTTCTGGCGTATTCTTTATGTTGTCATTTCTCATATGTGTATATGTGCACACAAATGCACATTTAGCAATAGGATATTTATTTATGAAACCGCGCTAGGATTTTGGCGGCCTGTTAGGGTGCGCAAGTTCGTTATCTCTTCTGCGATATTTGCGATACCGCTGAGCATGTTTTGCAAATCCTGATTTAAGTCTCCGTCTGCGGGTTCATATTTTTCCAGGTAGAGCCGCAGCGTGGCCCCGACGGTGCCTGTGCCGGAGAGGCGCATGACGAAGCGGCTGCCGGACTCGAATATGACCCGCAGGCCTTGGTTCTCTGACACGGAGCTATCGACGGGATCATGATAGGTAAAACTATCCGCCTTGGCGACAGTTTCCGCGCCGAATTTTTGTCCCGGTAATGAGGCGAGTTGGTCTGTGAGCTTTTGCATGACAGCATTGGCCTTATCATTTTCGACGGCTTCAAAATCATGGCGGGAATAATAATTACGGCCAAATTCTTCCCAGTGGGCTTGCACAATCTCGGTCACGGATTGGCCGCGCGCGGCGACGATGTTTAGCCACATGAGAATGGCCCAGAGCCCGTCTTTTTCGCGGATATGGTCCGAACTTGCGCCCGCGCTTTCTTCGCCGCAAAGCGTGATTTGGCCATCGTCGAGCAGGTTACCAAAAAACTTCCAACCGGTGGGCGTTTCAAAACAAGGCACGCCTAGTTTCTTTGAGACCAAATCGGCCGCGCCGCTAGTCGGCATAGACCGAGCGACGCCTTTAATGCCGTGCTTATAGGCTGGGACGTGGTGTGCATTGGCAGCTAAAATTGCGAGGCTGTCCGATGGCGAGACATAAAGCTTTTTACCCAAAACAATATTGCGGTCACCGTCCCCATCCGAGGCCGCGCCAAAGTCAGGCCCGTTATCGGCAAACATCTTTTCAAACAAGTCCTTGGCATAGACGGGGTTGGGGTCGGGATGTCCGCCGCCAAAATCAGGGAGCGGGACCGCATTGATGAGGCTGCCTTCGGGCGCGCCGAGCCTTGTAAAAATCGCTTTGGCATAAGGGCCTGTGACGGCGTGCATAGCGTCAAAACAAAATGACATGCCGTCTTTAAAGAGCTTTGATATGGCGGGAAAATCAAACAGGCTTTCCATGAGCTGGGCATAATCAGACACGCTGTCGATAATCTCAATTTCCATCTCGCCGAGCTGTGATGCGCCTAGCTTAGTAAGGTCGACATCAGGCGCGTCTTCCAAAGCGTAGTGATCGATTTTTTGCGTGCGGGCATAGATAGCATTGGTCACCGATTCAGGCGCGGGGCCACCATTCGCGCCGTTAAACTTAATGCCAAAATCTCCATTCGGGCCGCCGGGATTGTGGCTGGCTGAGAGGATAATCCCGCCTTGAGCTTTATATTTGCGGATGATGGCCGAGACCGCTGGGGTGGAGAGAATACCGTTTTGCCCAACCAACACCCGCGCCGCGCCATTGGCGGCGGCCATGCGCAAAATCGTTTGGATGGCGGTGTCGTTATAGTAACGGCCATCACCGCCGACGATGAGGAGGCCACCTTTAAGAGTTGGAACCGAGTCGAAAATGGCTTGCACAAAATTTTCGAGATAATGCGTCTGGGCAAAAGTTTTGACCGTTTTTCGCAGACCCGATGTGCCGGGTTTTTGGCCTTCAAAGGGCGTGGTGTCTATTCGTGCCATTACTGTTTCTCCTGCGTGCGGGCTTTTGCAATCGCGTCTAAAATGACGCCGCTATTTTTATCTGTCGCCAGCTCTTCCAAAGAGAGCTTAGAGCGTCGTCGCCAATTGGGCTGCTCTTTGGTCGTGCCGGGTACATTGGGCTGTTTATCTTCAAGCATAATATCATCGAGCTGAACCGCAAAAGCAAGTGAGGGGCCGCCCGCCAGCCAGGCCTGTAATCTTGCCATAGAGCCAGCCGAAAGGGTGTCAGGCGTCTCTCCGAGCCCTGCCTGTTGCGCCAGAATGTATTTATCATGTTTGCGCCGTCCCTTTTCATGGACGAGCGTTTCAGGATTATCGCCTATGCCGAGGGCTTCACGCCAGACGAAATCCTCGCCTGTCAAAAACCCGCTTAAGGTTGGGAAGTCATGATTGGAAAAGCCCGTCACGGCGAGCTCGCGCAAATCATCAATTGGGATGACGTCGCCTGAGGAGGTGCGCTCTATCAGCAAAACCGTACAGCCCATCATCTCCCACTCTGCGATACGCGCGCGAAAATCATCAGGGACGGTGCCGAGGTCTTCGCCGAAGACGATGCAGCTCGTTTCGCGCGATAGTTCTGAAATGACAGACATTAGCGCGTCGAAGGGATAGCTCATATAAGCGCCCGCGCCGCCGCTTTGCGGCATCCAAAAACTGCGGAGTAAGCCCAACACATGATCAATACGAATGGCCCCGCCCAAAGACATGGCGGCGGAAAGCGCGCGTTTAAACGGCGCGAAATCCTGCGCGATTAAAGCGTGAGGATTAAATGGCAGCAGGTCCCATTTCTGGCCATCAGGATTTGCCATGTCCCCCGGCGCGCCTAAGCTCACGCCTTTAGCAAATGCGTCTTGGTAGCGCCACGCATCTGCGCCGCCGGGGACGACACCCACAGCGAAATCCAGATAGAGCCCGATGCTCATACCTGCAGCTCTCGCGCGGGCTTGGGCCTCAGCAAGTTGCGTGTGGGCGGTCCATTGCAGATATTCATAATAGGTTACGCGGTCTGCATTATTCGCGGCGAACTTCTGGCAAGCCGCGCTGTCGGGCGCATGATATTTTTTAGCGAAATTATGAAAGCCTGCGTAAGATTGTTTGGCTTTTGGCAGGGTCTCAAACAGCGCGTCAAAGAGCGCGTGCTGGCTGAGGGCATCGCCTTTGATCTCGCAGAAGGTCTTGAAGGCTTTGCGGCGTTTATGGGTTTTGGGCAGGGCTTGGAAATTTGAGAAGGCAAGCGCAAAGGCTTTGGTTTTATCGCGGTAAACGGCGTCATAATTAACGGGCTGCTCTGCGTCGTCATCTTCCGCAGGATCAAATGTTTCATCTGTCAGTTCAGGTATTTTATCAGGCGCAATATGCATGACATTTAGGAACTCGCGCGAGGAGGGCGAATAGGGCGCATAGAGATGAGGGGCGCTTGGGAAAAGCGCATGGACGGGGTTAAGCCCGATAAAATCCGCGCCTTTGGCCGCGAGCTGCTCGGCCAGAACGGCTAAATCTTCAAAGTCCCCGACACCCCAATTACGTGCGGAGCGCAGACCGTAAAGCGCGCAGGTCACGCCCCACACCCCGCCTTTTTTGCGCAAGGCGTCGGCGCCGTAGATAGGCGTCTGTGTTTCCGGCATGGGATGAGGGTGCGGGGCGGCTCCATCGGCTGCCTCAAGCATCGCCTTTAGAGTAGTTTCACCAGCGACATGCACATGCCCAGTGATATCCCGAAAACTATCTATGACGCCGTAGGCTTTTGCTTTGCGCTTGATAGCGCTCTTTTTGTGTTCCGCCGTTAGATAGTTATGAGGAAGGCTGTAAACGCTGACGCTGTCTGTCGTAACTTCGTCAGCGTTAGGTGCGTCATCCGTTGAAAGTTCGAGAGTCCAATCCTCTTCACTCAGTGCGTGAAAACTTTGCGCTTCGCCGCGATTGAGAACAATCATCACCGCGCCATCAGACTCTGTATTTAAAACCAATCCCAGACAGGTCAGAGACGGGTCGTCCCAAGCATGGCCTTGCAACTCTCCCTGAGGCGAGAGCCAGACCGTATTAGGGGCCGCGTCATTGCCGATTGCTTCGCCGTGAAGGAACTTATCTTGAGAGAAATGCGGGAGGCTTTTGCGAAGGCTTGCGAGCTTGGCGGTGAAGCTTTGTAGCTCTTTATCTGCGCCGTCCCAATTTAGCCACGTAATCTCATTATCTTGGCAATAGCTATTATTATTCCCGCCCTGACTATGCCCAAACTCGTCCCCGGCGAGCATCATCGGCGTGCCTTGTGACAGCATCAATGTCGCGAGAAGGTTTTTCTGCCGTTTAAGGCGGGCGGCGTTGGTATCTGCATTATCTGTTGCGCCTTCTGCGCCCATATTATCAGACAGATTATGGCTGTGCCCGTCGCGGTTCTCCTCACCATTGGCGTGGTTACGTTTCTCATTATAACTGACCACATCGCGCAAGGTGAAGCCGTCATGGGAAGTGATAAAATTGACAGAGCTATAGGCGCTTTTATTGGAATGATCGAACACATCCGCTGAGCCAAGTAGGCGGGCGGCGAGGGCTTTATGCGCCATATCATCGCCGCGCCAGAAACTGCGCACATCATCGCGAAAGCGGTCATTCCATCCGCCCCAACCTTCGGGGAATTGGCCAAGAGCGTATCCCCCGGGGCCTATATCCCAAGGCTCTGCAATGAGTTTGGTATTTGACAATACAGGGTCGTTCTTACAGGCGCGCAGGAAATCACTTTCGCGGTCAAATCCGTCAGGCCCGCGCGAAAGCGTTGAGGCCAAATCAAATCGAAATCCGTCAACGCCCATCTCTTCGGTCCAATATCTCAAGCTGGCAATGGTCAGCGCCAGAACCTGCGGATGGGTCATGTCCAGCGTGTTACCTGTGCCTGTGTGATTAAGGTAAAAGCGCGGGTCCTCCTGCAAAGCATAATAGCTCGCATTATCAATCCCGCGATAAGAGAGCGTCGGGCCGAGCTCGTCACTTTCTGCCGTGTGATTATAAACAACATCCAAAATGACTTCGATGCCCGCCGCGTGCAGCGCTTTAACGGAGGATTTGAAACTGTCTTTATCGCCATAAGGCGCATGGGCGGCAAAATAATTGACGGGATTATAACCCCAATAATTTGTTAGCCCTAAATCCGTCAGGCGGGGTTCGGTGAAGAAGCTTTGCACGGGCAAAAGCTCAATCGCGGAAACGCCGATGGATTTTAGATGTTTGATGATTGCAGGGTCTTTTAAGCCTGAGAAATGTCCTCTTGCCTCAGCTTTAACTTTGGGATGTCTTTGCGTCAGGCCTTTCACATGGGCCTCATAGATAAAGGTCTTATCCCACGATGTGTCAGGCTTTTTAAAGGTGGCGGGTTTTGCAGGTGCGGCTGCTATACATTTGGGCATGAAGGGGGCGGAGTCGCGCGTATCAAAGGTTAGGTCTTGGTCTTCGGTTTTCCATTTGTCATAACTAAACAGGGCGTCATCTTGAATAATCTCTCCAAAGAGCTCTCGGGCATAGGGATCAATCAGAAGTTTGTTGGCGTTAAAGCGGTGTCCCTCTTGCGGGGCAAAGGGGCCGTCCACGCGGTAGCCGTAAAGCTGACCTGCTTTCAGGCCTTTGACAAAGCCGTGCCAAATATCATCGTCACGCTTAGGCAAGTCGAGCCGGGCGGTTTCGGTCTTGCCGTCAGGCGAAAATAAACACAGCGTGACTTTGGCGGCATGTGCAGAAAACAGAGCAAAATTGATTCCACCGCGCATGACGGTTGCGCCAAGCGGGGCCGCATCGCCCGCGATGATGTCAAAATCGGTGGTCATAATATTAGTCTGCTTTAAGCAAGTCTGCGTAAAGCGCCATATAAGCTTTGGCGGATAATGCCCACCCTACGGGTTGCGTTATTGCGTTGCGGCGCATCTGCGCCCAAATTTTGGGCGCGCGGTAAAGCGCAAAGGCGCGGTCTATCGTGGCTGAGAGGGTATGAACGTCGATGTCGGAAAATAGAAGACCTGTGGCCGCGCCGGTGGCGAGCGCCGCAGGGCTGGCATCAATAATCGTATCATTCAGCCCGCCGACACGTCCAGCAATCGGCACCGTGCCATAGCGCATCGCGCATAATTGTGTCAGCCCGCAGGGTTCAAAGCGCGACGGAATAAAGATGGCGTCCGCGCCCGCCTGAATAAGATGGGCGAGGGGTTCATCATAACCGATTTGCACGCCGACTTCTGTGGGGTGTTTTTTGGCCGCCGCCAGAAAAGCCGCCTCAATCGCGCTATCGCCTGAACCGAGCAAAGCGAGCTGCCCGCCTGAGAGGACGATGTGATCAACTAGGTCTGCCAAAACGTCCAATCCCTTTTGTGTGGTCAGGCGCGAAATGACGCAAAAGAGCGGCACATCTTTAGCTTTGCGAAGGCCCATTTTCTTCTGCAAAGCAGCTTTGTTTTTAGCTTTCCCTGCGAGGTTTTCAGCTGAGTAATTGGCCGCGATGTCGGGGTCCGTTTCGGGGTTCCAAACCTGCATATCAATGCCGTTTAAAATGCCTGATAGGTCTTGTCCGCGCGATTTTAATAGACCGCCAAAGCCCATCCCGCTGGCATCGGATTGTATTTCGAGTGCGTAGGTCGGGCTTACGGTTGTGACGTGATCACTATAGACAATTCCGCCTTTTAAATAGCTAACCTTGTCCCAATATTCCAATCCATCATCATGGAAAAATACATCGGGCAGACCAATCTCGGACATGATGTGTTTCGGAAAATTACCTTGGAAGGCGAGATTGTGGATGGTCTGAACGGTTTTAATATCCTCGCGCCCCATCGCTTTCAGATAGGCGGAGGTCAGGCCAGCCTGCCAGTCATGGGCGTGGACAATCTCAAACACAGGAACTTTGAATTCACCTGCCGCGAGCTGCGCAGCAATCTTTGAGAAGGCTGCAAATTTGACGGCATTATCTGCCCGGTCCAGACCATTTTTGTCCTGATAAGGATTGCCCGTGACATCAAATAAATGCGGCGCGTCGAGCGCAATTATCGAGAGGCCTTTGGCAGTTTTGCCTGCAATAAGTTTCGCAGGGTTACCCGCCACACCTTTAAGTTTGGCGAGCGTTTTCTTGGATTTCAAGCCGCTTAAAACAGATGGAAATCCGGGCAGGAAAACAGTGACATCTGCGCCTTCAGCCTCAAGCGCGAAAGGCACAGCGCCCACAACATCGGCCAGCCCTCCGGTTTTTATGAGCGGAAAACACTCGGAAGCTACCATTAAAATGCGCATAAAACCGTCTATAAGTCCAATTTATCAATCATCGGTTGGGTGATGAGGCAGATACCGCTCTTAGTGCGGTAGAAGCGTTTAGCATCCAATTTAGGGTCATTCCCAACGGCTAATCCTCTAGGGATTTTAACGCCGCGATCAATCACAACATTGGTCAGCTGACAGACCTCATCAACATCAACATAGGGCAAAACGATACAGCGTTTCAGCGTCGAATAGGAATGGATGTAACAGCCTGTAAAGAGCAGCGATTGATCTACGCGCGCGCCGGAAATAATACAGCCGCCAGAGATAACCGAATTAACCGCCGCGCCGCGCCGCCCGACTTCGTCATGGATAAATTTAGCGCCCGGAACTAACTCGCTATAGGTCCAGATTGGCCAGTCACTGTCATATAAATTTAGGGCGGGCTCATAGGAAGTGAGGTCAAGGTTCGCTTCCATATAGGCATCAACCGTTCCGACATCGCGCCAGTAAGCTTCTTCCTCACCTTCGGAGCGCACGCAGGATTTTGTAAAGCGGTGTGCCTGCGCTTTGCCGTTTTTAACAATGTAAGGAATGACATTTTTGCCAAAGTCACGGTCCGAGCCTTCTTCAGCCGCATCGCGGCGAAGCTGTTCAAAAAGGAAGTTCTTATCAAAGACATAAATTCCCATAGAGGCGAGGCAGATATCCGTCTCGCCGGGAATAGTTGGCGGGTCTTCGGGCTTTTCCAAAAAGTCCGTTATCATGTCCGTTTTATCGACATGCATCACGCCAAAGCCTTTGGCTTCTTCCTTGCTGACTTGCAGGCACCCAATGGTGACATCCGCGCCGGAATTGACATGCTCTTCAAGCATCAATTCATAGTCCATTTTATAGATATGATCGCCCGCTAAAATGACGATATATTCGACATTGGAATGACTCTCCATGATATGGATGTTTTGGTAAACCGCATCGGCTGTGCCTTCATACCAACGGTTTTCAGACATGGTCTGAGAGGCGGGCATAATGTCAAAACTCTCATTACGTTCCGCGCGGTAAAAGTTCCAACCGCGCTGCAAATGGCGAATAAGGCTATGCTGTTTATATTGCGTTGCGACGCCAATACGCTTAATGCCGGAATTCATCGCATTGGACAGGGCGAAGTCGATAATGCGGAATTTGCCGCCAAAATAAACGGCGGGCTTGGCGCGCACTTCGGTCATATCTTTCAAGCGGCTTCCGCGCCCGCCCGCTAAGACAAAAGCCATTGATTTTTCAGCTAAGCGCCGATTTGATGAAAATGCCTTATTTTGCATCATTTTCCTCCCCACAGGGCGCAAACGCCCAATTTTTGTACCCCATTGCAGTCCTTTTGGCTGTATTGCTTCACATACCATAATTTACGAGCAGAATCACTGGACGCGCGTTATGTAGCGCCCTAAGGCGTGCCGCATTATTAGACCGTTATAGGCATTAACTTAAAATGCCTGCGCCGAAAAAAGCAAGAGAAAACCATGAAAGCCGTTAAACGCAACATTGAAGATACTAAAGATTTGATCGACGAGAGCTTCGGAGATTCCATTCTGCGCCATCTGATCTACACAGTCGGCAAGGACAAGGCACATGCGGTGAACCGCGATTGGTGTATGGCTGTGTCCTATGCTGTGCGCGACCGCATGGTTGATGGCTGGATTGATACAACGCGGACGATTTATAAGAAAAAGCAAAAGCGGGTTTATTACCTGTCTATGGAATTTATGATCGGGCGTATGCTCGAAGACAGCTTGACTAATTTGGGCCTTATTGAAGACGCCAAAACATTTCTGACATCTGAAGGTTTGGATTTCCATAACGTGCTTCACGCCGAGCAAGATGCCGCGCTGGGTAATGGCGGTCTTGGCCGCTTGGCCGCCTGTTTCATGGACAGCATGTCAACGACAGGTGTGGCGGGCATGGGCTACGGCATTCGCTATCAACACGGTATTTTCCGCCAGAACATTGAGGATGGCTGGCAGATGGAAGAGCCTGAAGACTGGCTCGTCAAAGGCAATGCTTGGGAGTTCCGCCGTTCCGAAGTCGTTTATAATGTTGAATTTGGCGGCAAGGTTGAAACCGCGCCTGACGGGAAGGTTACATGGACGCCTAGCGAGCGCGTTCAGGCCGTCGCTTTTGATATGCCAATTGCAGGCTGGAAGGGCGAGCATGTCAATACGCTGCGTCTTTGGTCTGCGCGTCAAGCCGATATGATGAACCTCAAGAAATTTAATGAGGGTGATTTCATGGCTTCGGCCCGTCAGCAAATTTTGGCCGAGACACTCTCCAAAGTTCTCTATCCCGGCGACCACACACCCGAAGGGCGTGAATTACGCCTAAAGCAGGAAGTCTTCTTTACCTCAGCCTCTTTGCAAGACCTCCTACGCCGCTATTTCACCAATTATGAGAGCCTCGATACGCTCGGCGATCATGTCGCTGTGCAGCTTAATGATACTCACCCCGCCATTGCTGTGCCGGAGCTTATCCGCATTATGATGGATGATCATGGCTATAGCTTTGAGCGCGCTTTTGAAATCACCCGCGAGACGTTGCATTATACAAACCATACGCTTCTGCCTGAAGCGCTGGAAAAATGGCCTGTCTCGCTTTTTGCCAGCATCCTGCCGCGTCATTTGCAGATCATAAATCTCATTGACGGGGCTTTCTATCAGGAAGCTATGGCGGCCGGACTTGAGCATCACGTCATTGCGGGCATTCAAGCGATACATCCGCACCAAAATGATTGGGTGCGCATGGGTAATCTGGCCTTTATCGGCTCGCGTAAAGTCAACGGCGTCTCTGCCCTGCATACAGAGCTGATGAAGAAAACGGTGTTTCATGATTTGCACCGCATGTTCCCCAATAAAATCGTCAACCAGACAAATGGCGTAACGCCGCGCCGCTGGCTGCTGGAATGTAATCACGGCCTGTCAGACCTCATCACCGATAAAATTGGCGAGGGTTGGATTGATGATTTAGAGCAGTTGAAAAAACTAGAAAAATTCGCTGAGGATAAAGCTTTCCAGAAAAATTATATGGCGGTCAAAACCGACAATAAAAAACGTCTGGGGGATTTCTTAAAAAAGCGCATGGACATCACCGTCAATCCTGACGCGATGTTTGATATCCAAATTAAACGCATCCATGAATATAAGCGCCAACTGATGAACGTGCTGGAGACCATCGCGCTTTATAATGCGATGAAAGCCGACCCGAAAGCGAAATGGCAACCGCGCGTGAAAATCTTTGCCGGTAAAGCTGCGCCAAGTTATTTCCTCGCCAAGCTGATTATTAAGCTCATCAATGATGTCGCGCAGGTCATCAATAATGATAAGGATATCGGCGATAATCTGAAACTTATCTTCCTGCCCAATTACAATGTGTCTGCCGCGGAAATCCTCATCCCCGGCGCGGATTTGTCAGAGCAAATCTCGACGGCTGGTTTTGAAGCCTCCGGTACAGGCAATATGAAATTTGCCTTAAACGGCGCGCTGACCGTCGGCACGCTTGACGGCGCCAATGTAGAGATGCAGGAACATTTAGGCGAGGAGAACATCTTCATTTTTGGCATGGTTGCCGATGAAGTCGCTGAGCGTCAACATCGCCGCGCGCGTCCGTCTGAAATCTTAAAGGATGCGCCGCGTTTGCAGCAAATTATCCGTCAGCTCGAGACAGGGTTTTTCTCAGATGGCGATACAGACCGCTATCACGACATTCTCGATAACATCAAACATCACGACTATTTTCAGGTCGTGCCTGACTTTGAAGCCTATTGGGATATTCAGCGCCATATTGACGAGGTCTATCAAAAGCCCGAAGAGTGGGCTAAGATGGCCATTCTGAATACGGCGCGTATGGGCTGGTTCAGTTCAGACCGCACCATTCGCGGTTATGCCAAAGATATCTGGAACGCGCCGACCAAATAGTCAGCGCCAAGCTGACTAGAGAGCGGACATGGAACAGCCTGAAATTAACCGCCTGATTTCGGGCACCCATGCTGACCCTTTCTCGCGGCTGGGTGTTCATGATGATGGCCAGCAATCCGTTATACGCACCTTCGCGCCCCATGCTGAAACGGTTGAGGTCTTTACCCCGCGCGGAAAAAAGCCTGTGACTGAGCTGACCCGCATCCATGATGCAGGCTTGTTTGAAGGCAAGTTGCCGACGAGTAAGATTAAATCGGGTTACCAATTGCAAGCCAAATATGGCGACACGCTTTACCGTTTTGATGACCCTTATCGGTTTCTGCCCAGTCTGGGTGAGCTGGATCTTTATCTGCTATCCGAAGGCAGCCACGTCCATGCATATCGTATGCTGGGCGCGCATGTCATGGAGCAAGATGGCGTGCAGGGGACGCGGTTCACGCTATGGGCCCCTAACGCAGCGGGTGTTTGCGTGGCAGGGGATTTCAACCATTGGAGCACGGTCAAAAACCCGATGCGTTCTCGCGGAGGCAGCGGCATTTGGGAGCTCTTCATGCCCGGTGTCAAAGACGGCACCGCCTATAAATATGCTATCCGTGATGCGAGCGGGCATATGCAGCCGCTTAAAGCTGACCCTTTTGGTTTTGGCGCAGAGATGCGGCCAAAATCCGCCTCCGTTGTACGCGATCTTTCGACCTATAAATGGCGGGATAAGAAATGGCTCAAGACGCGTCATGATCGCCATCACCGCGCCGCGCCCATGTCGGTTTACGAGGTGCATCTAGGCTCTTGGCAACAACATGAGGATGGCAGTTTCCTGACTTATGCCGAGCTGGCAGAGCGCTTGATACCTTATGTCAAAGAGCTGGGATTTACCCATATCGAACTTATGCCAATTACTGAGCATCCTTTTGACGGCTCTTGGGGTTATCAGCCTATCGGCCTTTATGCGCCGACCGCGCGCTTTGGCACGGCGGATGATTTCAAAGCCTTTGTTGATGCGTTTCACAAAGCCGAAATCGGGATTATCTTGGATTGGGTGCCAGGGCATTTCCCGTCTGATAAGCACGGCCTTGCCAAATTTGACGGCTCGCATCTTTATGAACATGCGGATGTGCGCAAAGGATTTCATCCGGATTGGAACACGTTGATATTTAATTTTGGCCGCCGCGAGGTCGTCAATTACCTCGTCGCGAATGCGCGGTTCTGGCTGGAGGAATATCATCTGGATGGTCTGCGTGTGGATGCTGTCGCCTCTATGCTTTATTTGGATTATTCGCGCGAAGCGGATGAGTGGATACCTAATCCCGATGGCAGCAATCAAAACTGGGAAGCGGTTAAGTTTCTCCAGTCTATGAACGCCGATGCCTACTCCGCAGGGGCGGCGATGGGCGGCGGGGTCTTCACCGTTGCCGAAGAGAGCACCGCTTGGCCAGGCGTGACCGCGCCGACGGATCATGACGGGCTGGGTTTTGGCTTTAAATGGAATATGGGCTGGATGAATGACACGCTCGAATATATGGGCGAAGACCCGATTAATCGCAGCCATCATCACCACAAAATGACCTTTGGGATTGATTACGCCTTTAGCGAAAATTACATGTTGCCGCTCTCCCATGATGAAGTGGTTCACGGCAAAGGCTCGCTGCTCGACCGTATGCCAGGTGACCGCTGGCAGAAACATGCCAACCTTCGCGCTTATTTTGGATTTATGTGGGGCCATCCGGGTAAGAAGCTTCTCTTTATGGGCTGCGAATTTGCGCAGAGCCAAGAATGGAAAGCCGATTATTCGCTGGACTGGCATTTGCTGCAATATCCGGAACATAAAAATACGCAGACGCTGATTGGGGATTTAAACCACATTTATCAGGATATCCCCGCGCTCTATGAGCAAGATTGCGAGCGAGCTGGTTTTGAATGGGTCGATGGCGGCGCGCAGGCCGATAATGTGCTCTCATTTCTGCGCTGGGACAAAGCCCGCAAAGCGCCCGTCCTCGTCGTCTGTAATTTCTCCCCCGCCGCAAGAACGCCTTACCGTATAGGCGTACCTCTGGCAGGGCAGTGGGCAGAACGCCTTAACACTGATAGCGAACTTTATGGCGGCTCAGGGAAGGGCAACTTGGGCGGCTTAAAAACAGAGCCTGTTCCTGCGCATGGGCATCCAACGTCGTTATCTATGACATTACCGCCGCTCTCGGCTTTGTTCTTTCATTACAAGAGCGAATAATTCTGTTTACGGAATAGGGGTGTGAAAATATGGCTTCGGATCATAATATCAAAAAAGCGCAGTTAGCGATTGATGACTTAGATAAGCGCTTAAGTGTCTTGCAGCAGGTCTATAAAGACCTGGAAACCCAATTTATCAAAGTAAGATCGGAAGTTCCCGAAAATGACATAGACATGAACGCGGAAAAAGAAGGATATGTTGCCTACGGAAGTTACGCGAATATTATTATCGCGCGTCGAACCAATATCAAACATTCCTTGGACACAATCCAAGAGCAAATTGAAAGCCTTCTTGAATAGAAAAGGACCATTACGAATGCAATGCGCAAATAGAGGATAATCGCATAATGTTTATTATGAGAAATCATATATGGCGTTTTTGAGCCTAATACAATCATTGACGCTTTAGCAATATGTTGCGATATGACTTCAAAGGTCATTATATCCGGAGCTTGGCGTGAAAACCATACTTAAAAAAATTGCGCTTATGTTTCCTGCGGTTAGACAGGTTAAGGCTGATTTGAATAACCGTCGTAGGCTCGCCGAAGAATATGAAGCGGCTAACACAATCTTATTGGAGCAAAACGATGATCTGATTGAGCAGTTAGGTGCTATGAAATCACAAATGACAAAAATGATGGCTTTGAAAACATCAGCCATTCAAGCAGAAGCGGGCTTAGCCGCTAAGGCAGAGCATTTTCATGGGCAGGTAGAAATAATAACGGCAAAATATGAGCAATTCAAACGTGAATGCGAGATACTTGATGCAGAAATTTGCCATTTAAGGCTTGAAAATGATGACCTTATAAGAACCAATGCTGCACTAGCTTCAAAAAGTTCTGGGGACAGGAATGTGCAGAGAAAAACGCACAAATCCCCGCGCAAAGTAGCCTGATAGCCGGATTTAGAGATAATCATGCAAACTGACAGTGATGTTCGCCCTCTTGATGACTGGCATGAAACTCTCATTGAACGTGGCGAGTTTAAAGACGCAGAACTTTTTGCTAAAACTCTCTACTTAGATAAGTCTTACAAGTCACTGATATTACTGGCTAAATCTAAGTCTTTGAACAATGATGTCTCTGGTGCTTTGGCTGAGCTTGACAGATTTTTACAAGGCGCCGTTGATGGCAAAGCTCGCATGGCAGTGCTCGTCGAGAAAGCGCATATACTCGTGCTATCTGGGCGGTTAGGTGAAGCTTTAAAGGCACTTGAAGACGCGAAAGCTTTGAATGCGATGGCCGCAAGTTCAGCACAAACCTCGTTAGACTATAAAATTGCTAGCCTAGTGTTCAATCTTGAAGAATATGACTCCGCTCAATCTCTATTTGATACGGATTTTAAATTCAAAACGGAGACCATAGCCAGCACAGATTCGAGAATTTTAAGAGGTTTTAATCGCAGGGGTGTAGATAAAAAACGCGTGACACTCAACGAGGACAAAGGTGAAAGCGAAATCCTTATTAAATCTAACAAGTCGTCTAAGGCCGAATATGTTTATTTTGTTTCAGGTGGTCTAAATCTTTGTCAAAGCTTTGCTAAAAATCTGGCTATGCATCTGCGCAACCTTTCGGGCGCAAAAGCCCACCTTCATGTTCACGGTGTCATTGCAGGTGAAATTGATCCAGGTGGGTCTTTGTCCGGATGGGCAGCCCTAAAGAATAGCCTTACCGAATTGGACATTCCCCTCACCTTTACGCTTAGGCATTTTGATATTGAGAATTTGGAGCCGGAGCAGATTGAAACAGTTCATGCTAGCGAAGGCATTAAACACATCTCAGAAATTATAGAACATTATGACTGCCCTGTTATCGTGTCAAAATTGGACTATATTCCCCTTTATGACCCGGTCGAAATTGTATCTGGTGACTATGATGTAGCTTTGATGCAAAACGAAGATAGCCCATTAGATATTATCTCATCTGTTTTTCCATACCTAATGGTTTTCAATCCCACATATGAAGGCCGTCAATTTGCCAAAAAACTGGCTGACTATATTGAGCCGTTTTGGATGGAGCCAAGTGCCCTGCTCCCTGGGTTAGAAAGCGCCGCAGTATCACTAACCTATAAACTTGATGATCAAACAAATTTTCAGTTTCTACCCCATAACCTCATAGAGTTTGACCCAGAGAAACATCATCCGTCGATTGCTTACACTGGTGAAGCGGCGTTTATCGGAAGAGGTCAAAAGCAAAAGGTTTTTGAATTTTCCAATTTTTTGGCAAAGCAAGCCGCAGCCTTTTCTTTGCCTATACTTGCACGTTTCATTGGAACGAGTGGACATGAAGAACAGGCGATTTCGCTATTAGACCGCCATCTCTCAGATAATAAAAAGGCTTCGATTGAAGAAAAGTTTGAAATTTTTCAGCTTAAAGCATTATTATTATCCCACATGGGCGAATTGGAAGAGGCCCGAACTTTTCTAATGAAGGCTCAACGTCAGCTCCCTAATAATGTACATTATGAAAAAGCTAAACGGATTTCATCATATCAACTGGCAAGCGTTAATGCAGCCCTTGGAAATTTTGAAGACGCTCAAGCTGTGTTTAACAAAAACATTGAAATTGGTTGTGATAATGGCTGGACGACGCAGACGGGCATTATCAATTTAACAGATGATTTTGGCCTTATTGATCACAAAAGAGCGGCCATGTCCTTTGAGAAACCCGATACGGACTCTAATTCATTGACTTATGTTTACTTTGTTGCGTCGGATTTGACCTATTGCAAAAAATTCGCCCCATCTCTCATTCGTAAGTTAGTTGAGCTTTCTTCCTTAGGATGCCATCTGCATTTCCACGGCATAGCTCTTAACGAAAAAGACGCCGGCTCGCGTGCAGAAAACTGGGCTTTTCTTCATGACCTTTTGAAGGGCGCCAATATCTCATCATCTTTCACTTTAGACGTGTTGGGGATGGAACGCTTAAACGCCAAACAAAAGAAGTCTGTCTACGCCTCTGAACGGTTCAGAATTTTGCCTGACCTACTGAAGGCATATGATTGCCCTGTCATAGTAGCAGATATTGACCAGCTCCCATTAAAGAACCCTCAATGTATTTTGCAAGACAATGTAGGGGTTCAGTTACTCCGCTTTCCAAAGTCGGTTTTAAACTTCCTATCTGTTACCTCGGCAACAGTTTCAGTTTTTTACCCAAATAATGGCGGAGTTGAGTTTAGTCAAAAGTTGGGCGCTTATATTGAAAATATATATGCTGATACTAACAGGCTCGACTGGCATGTCGACCAAGCGGCTTTAACGTCAGTCTGCTACACCTCATCTGAGAGTTCAAAAGTTTCGTATTTGGATCCCAAGATATTAGAACAAAATCCAAAAAATGTGTCGCCGAAAGAAGCCTTAATCGACGGAGCTGTATTTTGGTCTGTAACCAACAGTATTAAAGGAAACTCAGCCGCTCTTTCGCGCTTGGAAGATTACAATCTTCCTGAAGATGCGTAATTGAAAAACGTGTCCAAGAATATGCCTCTTACACACCAGTCAACTAACATCCTGATTTTGGGGGCTACAGGCATGTTGGGCGGCGCTTTGTTTGCGCAGCTTCCCAAAGTTAGCCCACATTATAAAACAATCGGAACAGTGCGTAGCGGCTCCCCTGCTCCGCAGTTACACGACAATATGAAACTGGTGCATTTGCAAGATGTTTTTGATCGAGACGCTTTGCTTGAAGTTATGCGTGGCAACGAGGTGAATGTCGTTATCAATGCGATTGGCCTTATTAAACAGATTGGCAATTCTCTCACAAAATCGGATTTTGTGCGCGTGAATGCTTGGCTCCCTCATTACTTGATGGAGTTATGTGATGAGGTTGGCGCGAGGTTTATAGAAGTGTCTACTGATTGCGTCTTTACGGGCAGCAAAGGACACTATTCAGAAGATGACACGCCCGACGCGCGGGATATTTACGGTGTCTCCAAATTATTGGGCGAAGTTACCGATAATCCAAATGCTGTAACGATACGCACCTCAATCATTGGCCATGAAAGCGGCCGGGCTGCCTCTTTGATCGATTGGTTCTTATCTACATCAGGCGAGGTTAAAGGATATGAAAAGGCCATATTTTCAGGGTTTCCAACGGCTTATTTGGCACAAATTATTGGCCAGTACATCATTCCCAATCCTGCGTTGAATGGCCTCTATCACGTCTCTGCAGAGCCGATTGACAAGTTCGCCCTGCTTTGCTTAGTAGCGGAAAAATATAAGCACAATGTGAAGTTGGTTGCTGACGCAGACCTTGTTATAGACAGATCTTTAGATTCGAATAAATTCAAGGTTGCTACGGGGTTTGTATCGCCGAAGTGGCCAGAGTTAATCGATATAATGAAAACAACGCGTCCTATATGGGAAAATCATGAGTTCTGATTTAACAAATAAGTCTATTTTGATAAACGGCGGAACCGGCTCCTTTGGCAATATGGTGCTCAGAAGCTTTTTGACTGAAGATGTGAAAGAAATTCGTGTCTTAAGCCGCGACGAAAAAAAACAAGATGACATGCGCAAGTTCTATAAGGACAGCCGCTTGAAATTTTATATTGGGGATGTGCGCAGTATCGACAGCGTGCGCGTTGCCAGTTATGGCGTAGATTATATTTTTCACGCGGCGGCGCTAAAACAAGTCCCCTCTTGCGAATTTTTTCCGATGGAAGCGGTCAAAACAAATGTGGAAGGCACGGATAACACGATCCGCGCCGCCATTGAAAACGGGGTAAAACAGATTGTTGTCTTAAGCACGGATAAGGCTGTCTATCCCATCAACGCTATGGGGATTAGTAAGGCGATGATGGAAAAGGTAGCTATTGCGCGCTCGCGCCATATTGGGAATGACGGACCGATTGTTAATGTCACCCGCTATGGCAATGTGATGGCATCTCGCGGCTCTGTTATACCGCTCTTCACAGAACAAATTAAAAATGGCGGGCCGATAACAGTCACGAATAAAGACATGACTCGCTTCTTGATGTCACTGCCTGAGTCTGTAGCCCTTGTAAAATATGCCTATGAGAACGGAAATCAGGGCGACACATTTGTTCAAAAGTCTCCTGCCGCGACGATTGAAACGCTTTATAAAGCCTTGATGAAAATCTTCGAAAAAGAGGTTCCTGTAAAATCAATCGGGATACGTCATGGGGAAAAAATGTACGAAGCCCTTGCTAGCCGCGAAGAAATGCAGGTTGCTGTTGATGAAGGCGGCTATCTGCGAATTCCCTGCGATGCGCGTGACTTGAACTATAATAAATACGTCGATGATGGTGATGTTATTCCCATCATCCCGGATGAATATAGCTCTCAGAATACGAATATTTTGAATGTTGACGAAACAGCTGAACTTTTGCTGAAAATCGATTTTATACAGCAAGAATTAGGACACATGGATAAGCATGCTTATTGGTCGCCCTCATGAAGATTCTCACCATTGTCGGAACACGGCCTGAGCTTATCAAAATGTCGCGCGTTATCGCGACCTTTGACGAACACACGGATCATGTTCTCGTCCATACTGGACAGAATTACGATTATGAGCTCAACAAAGTCTTTTTTGACGATTTAGGTATTCGCAAGCCTGACTACTTCATGGAAGCTGCGGTTGCGGGTGCGCCCATGGAAACGATTGGTAATATTCTAATTCAGTCTGATAAAATTTTAGATGAAGTAAAGCCCGATGCTGTTTTGATTTACGGCGATACCAATTCCGGCTTGAGCGTGATTGCCGCGAAACGGCGCAAGATTCCTATCTTCCATATGGAAGCCGGTAATCGATGTTTTGATGAACGTGTGCCAGAGGAAATCAATCGCAAGATTATAGACCATACATCCGATATAAATTTCGCGCTGACCGAACGCGCAAAAGAATATCTGGTCGCAGAAGGTATTCCGGGGGATCGCGTAATGGTCAGCGGCTCTCATATGGAAGAAGTCCTAGAGCATTATAAAGCCGATATAGCCTCATCAGATATCTTGAAACGCTTGAAGCTAAAGCAGGATAAATATTTTATCTTAAGTTTGCACCGCGAAGAAAATGTAGACAGGCCTGAACGTATTCAAGAGCTTTCTCGCCTTGTAAAAGAGCTTCAGGTTGAGTTTGACTGTAAAGTTATCGTCAGCACCCACCCGCGCACACGGGTCAGACTTGAGGCGCAAGGCTTGAAAGACGATAATGTCTTCCTCCCGCCTTTTGGCTTTTTTGACTATATTGCCCTTCAGAAACATGCGCGCTGTGTGATATCAGACAGTGGCACCATTAGTGAGGAGTCTAATCTCTTGGGCTTTCCTGCTGTGACGGTTCGTGACGCGCATGAACGCCCGGAAATCATGGATGCTGGCGGCTTAGTCATGGTGTCTCTTGATACAGATAAAATCATAAATGCTGTGAAAGTTGTGACTGAACTTTCAAAAATGAGCTTTGACACTGTAAGTGATTATCGTGGTGGGCATGTCAGCCGAAAAATACTATACAGCGTTATGAGTTATATTGATTTAGTTAATCGCGAAACTTGGCGTAAGAGACCTCAGGATTAGGTCGCGGCATGGCGTTTGAGGATTTTTTACGGTCAGTTCCCCTTGTGCATAAACACATTATGCGCACGCGTAAACTTATGCATGAAAACAGGCGGCTACGGGAGTTTGTGGAAGTTAATGGTCTCAATGTTTCGGATCTTCTATCTGATAAGAACCATGACTTAAGAATCGCGCCTAAGGTGAGCGAGCCTTCTTCTGATATTCCTGAAGCGACACTCAACAGCCTAGCAGAATCGCTACGAATTGAACAAAACAGATTTGCAGACTTACAAGCTGACCTGTATGTTTTACAGATGGACTATGATGACCTATTAAAACGAATGAATGACTTAATGACCTCGGAAAATACCAAGTAAGACTAAACAATCAGTCTTTATCACTTATTTTAATTTTGTAGACCGCAACATGACTTCAGCTTCGAAAAATACGCTATTCGAAAATGGAAACCCAAAGGTTTCGATTGTAATTCCTGTCTATAATGGGGCCAATTACGTCGCAAATGCTATTCAGAGCGCCCTTAATCAGACTTATGACAATGTTGAGGTTATCGTTATCAATGATGGGTCTACGGATAACGGCGCAACATCTAAGATCTGTTTAAGTTATGGGGATCAGATTACCTATGTAGAGCAGGAAAATAAGGGCGTTGCTGGGGCCATGAACACAGCTTTTGAGCATCTTACGGGCGATTTGTTTTGTTGGTTGAGCCATGACGACGAACACTTGCCAGAGAAAACAAAAAAGCAGGTAGAGTTTTTACGTCGTTATGAGCGTGATGATCTCATGCTATTTGGTAATTACTTCCTTATGGATGACAATGGCGAGACTTGGCATGAAAGCCAGATGGATGAAGCCTTGTTGCGCAAGAAACCCGCTATCGCCTTGCTAAGAGGCATGGTGAATGGTTGCACCTTGATGATACCAACAAATATCGTTCGAAAGCATTTGCCATTTCGTACAGACCTTAGATTCACTCAAGATTATGATATGTGGGATCGGTTGCGCGCCGATGGAGAATTTATATTTCAACCTGAAACGCTCGTGCGCTATCGTATACATCCGGGACAAGATACGCATAATCCAAAAGCGAATATTGAGGGTGACAAACTCTGGAAATGGATGATGTCCAGACGCAACGACACCGAAAAAGTGATGCTTAACGGCAGCCGTAAGAAATATTATTCAGAGCTCGCAAAGTTTTTGGGCAATACGCCCTATGTGGAAGCCGCCGCTCATGCTGAAAAGCAGTCTAAATTGGTTGAGCATGAAACGTTAGTCTCCGTTGTTATCCCATTTTACAACGACTCTGAAATGACATGTAGGGCGATACAAAGTGCGCTCAATCAAACTCATCCCACAATTGAGGTCGTCGTTGTTAATGATGGCTCGACGGAAAGCGTCACGAAGGTACGCAGACTTGCAGCTAGACATAAAAATGTAAAATTAGTCGAAATTGAAAATGGCGGCGTTGGCAATGCTCGCAATACAGGCCTGAAATATGCAGAGGGTGAATATATTGCTTTCCTCGACAGTGATGACACCTTTCACCCCAACAAAGTGTCTATTCAACTAGCGGCCATGACAGAGGGAGGCTTTATGTTCTCCCATACCAGTTATAATGTTGAATACCCTGGCGGCAGGCACGGTCTGGGCCTCGTCAATAGCGGCGTTCAAAATGGTGATCTTTATCCTGACCTCATAAGGTCTTGCGCAATTTCAACACCCACAGTCATGATACATAGTCTCTTATTACCTATGGGCTTTGGATTTCCTACAGAGTCTAATTTGGGCGAAGACATCCAAGCTTGGCTTTGGGTGGCCGCGCGTTACCCCCTTTTGGGATTGGAGCAACCCCTCTCAATTATCACCTGGCGAGACGATAGCGCCGCTCTTAACATTGCCAAAGGTATTGAAGGCATTTCCTCCATCATTCGCGCTATGAATAAGCATCCGATGCATCGGCGTTATGAGGATAAAATTTTCAGCTTAAATAAGCATCTTTCTGAGCTGATTAGAATGCAAGGTGTCGCAAAGTCTGACCCAATTGCGCAAAAAGCAAAAAAGATAATTATTCTGGATAGTATTCGAATGGCTTACGGAGATGTCCCTCCTCCTAGCCCAAATGAAAGATCAAGTGAGTTTGTAGTAGAAGTTGGCTGGCGAAAAGACCCTACGCCTGATAACCAATTCATAGTCCAAGCGAGTTCTAGATAGCAATGTCAAAAAGCAAACCGGGTGGACTGGGCAAATATTTCCCCAAATGGGGTTTGGCGCTCTCTCTAGCATTACAAGATATTAGAGATCGATTTTCAAGAACGGTTTTAGGCCCTTTTTGGATTGTCATATCCAATGCAATGTTGGTGATTGGTATAACAATTGTGTTTGGGGCTTTATTTAAAACGGATGTCGCTGACTTCGTGGTCTATGTGGCGCTGGGTATTGCTCTATGGACATTTATTTCTACGGTGATGACAGGTTCATCCTCCTATTTGGAGAGCGGAAAGAATATCTTATTTACCTATAACCTGCCGTGGAGCATGCAAATTACCCGAAAGGTGTTTGTCGAGGCTATCATTTTAGGGATCCACCTTCTGATAGCCATACCTATCATTTTCATTACGCAAAAACATCTAGGCGTTGTTTCCTTTGTCGCGATACCAGGTGTGTTTTTGAATCTCATTTTTGGTTACGGGCTCGCTTTGATTATAGCGTCCTATGGCGTGCGTTACTCTGATCTTAGTCACGCTCTCGAATCCGTTATGCTCTTCTTATTTTTATTTACGCCTGTCTTTTGGTTGGAATCGGCTCTCGGCGCGACGCGGAGCGTATTTGTGCATTACAACCCCCTGTTTCACTTCCTCGAAGTTGTGAGAGCTCCTGTTCTTGAGCAATCAGTCCCCGTCGACAGTTTCATCATTGGCGGCGTGATTGCAGTCCTTACTCTAGGTGCCGGACTCATAATATATAATCGCCGTAAGGGCCAAATCGGAATGTGGATGCAATAATGACCCATATTCATTTTGATAATATTGATGTGAGTTATCCGGTCCGTGTTGGCGGTCGGGAGCGATCGACAATGGCAGCCTTGGCCGCGACTGCATCTTTTGGCCGTATAGCCGGGGATATGAAAAAGATTCCCTATGTGAATGCCATAAGAGGCCTATCGTTAAAGGTGAACTCTGGTGATCGCCTCGCGGTCATAGGCAGAAACGGGGCTGGGAAATCAACACTCCTCAAGACTGTATCAGGTATCATTCACCCCCTCTCAGGCACGGCAGATATTGAAGGCTCAATCCTATCACTTCTTAGCTTAGGCAGTGGCGTGAACATGGAAGTTTCCGCTCGTACGAATCTAAGACTCATTTCCAGGCTCTTAGGTATCCCTAAATCAGAGCTAGACGCTTTCACGAATGACTTACTGGAATTTACTGAATTAGGAGAATTTTTTGATCTTCCGCTAAACACATATTCTTCGGGTATGCTCGTCAGGTTTATGTTCGGCGCGGTCACCTATAAGCCTGCAGATATTATTGTCGTGGATGAGGTTATTGGCGCAGGTGATGCTAAGTTTTTCAAAAAGGCAGAAGCGCGCGCTAGAGAGCTGTTCAAGAAATCAAACATACTCGTTCTGTCCACCCATTCGCCGGATATCACCTATGAGCTTTGTAATCGCGCGATTATGATGAACCGCGGCGAAATTACGATGGACGGAACGCCCAAAGAAGTTTGGGATGCCTATCATGAGATATTGGCAAATGAGGGCTAGATAACGCCCTCTTCCAAGAAGTCATGAATATGGATAAGGCCAATTGGCTTTGCTGACCCATCTAAAACGAAAAGCGATGTGATTTTCTTTTGGCTCAGAATGTTGAGGCCCTTGGCCGCCAGATCATCTGCCAAAAGAGAAATCGGATTGGCCGTCATAACATCGGCTGCCAAACTATCTTTACCCAGCTGACTGTAATGCCGCCTAAGGTCACCATCTGTTATGATACCTGTGAGGCTCCCGTCTTTAGCTGTAATGCCGACACAGCCAACGCCGCCTTGATTGATTTGATCAACCGCCTTTTCAATCGAAATTGTCTCATCACACAAATAAACATCTTCTATAGGTCGCATGACTGCGGAGACTTTCTTAAGCGCGGCCCCCAGTTTTCCGCCGGGGTGAAAGCGGTGAAAGTCGTCAGAGGTAAAGCCCCGTAGCTTCATCAAAGTCACAGCCAATGCGTCGCCAACCGCCAGAGCCATGAGGGTTGATGTTGTAGGTGCTTGCGTGACATGACACGCCTCATCCGCCTTTGGCAATAAGAGGGTAATATTCGCGCCCTGATCCAAGACTGAACCCTGCCCCGACGTAATCCCAATCAGAGGTATGTTGTAGCGGTTGGCGTAACCGATGATGCCCGCCAGCTCAGCCGTGCCGCCAGAATTGGATAGCGCAATGATAATATCCTCGGTTGAAATCATGCCCAAGTCACCGTGAAGGGCCTCTCCTGGATGTACAAAGCTCGAGAGCGTTCCCGTTGATGCAAAGGTCGCGGCAATTTTACGCGCAATATGACCTGACTTGCCCATGCCGGTTACAATGACTCGTCCTTTTATGGTCTTGATGGCTTCAAGGGCTGTCTCAAAGGCTGAGCCAAAGCCATGCTCTGAATGGTCTGTCATGGCGTCGATTAAGGCCGTGAGACCCGCTTGCTCTTTTTTGAGAACATCTATCGCTGTTTTATTCACCGCAGTAGCCTTTAATCTTGAAGCGCTGATGTGCACGTAAACCAGCTTATCGGCTGTGTAAATAAGGGCTTGGAGCAATGCAACGCCGCAAAGCCTTATTGCATGTCATGAAAGCAGACTATAATAGCCAGCTATGCAAACGCTCATCGTCGTTCCGGCCCGCTATGCCTCTACTCGATTTCCGGGTAAGCCGCTTGCTAAAATTAATGGCATATCGATGTTGCGCCGCACGGCCCGCACAGCAGAACTTGCCTCAGATAGCATCTCTGACGCTCACTACGTTGTTGCCACAGATGATCCGCGTATTGAGGCCCATTGCGAAGAGCATAACATACTCTGCATTCTGACCCCTTCGGAGTTAAAAACGGGTAGTGATCGGGCCTTGGCAGCGGCAGAGTTAATGACGGCTTCAACGGGCCTGGCTTTTGACTATATCATAAACCTCCAAGGCGATGCCCCCTTTACGCCCGTTAAGCAGATTGTTGCTTTGGCAGAGGCTTTAAAAGGCGGCGCAGAGGTCGCGACGCCATATATTCAATTATCTTGGCAGGCATTGGCAGATTTAAGAGAGCATAAACGTGAAACCCCTTTCAGCGGGACATGTGTTATTGTAAATGAGGACAATGAGGCGATTTGGTTTTCAAAAAACATAATCCCCGCCATTCGCAAAGAAGATGTCGTGAAAGAGTCGATGTCTCTTTCCCCTATACGTCGCCATGTCGGCCTTTATGCCTACACCCACAAAGCTCTGAAAACATTCACTCAAAGCCCTGAGAGTGAATATGAGAAACTTGAAGGGTTGGAGCAGTTGCGCCTGCTGGAAAATGGCATTGCGATTAGGTGTGTTAGTGCCCAGCCTCCGCGCATTGCGATCTCAGGCATTGATAGCCCTGAAGACCTTGCCCTAGCGGAATCTTTGATTACAGAACATGGTGACCCGTTCCAATGACGCGCATAGTCATCTGCCGACATGGGAACACCTTTGATAAAGGAGATGTCATAACGCGTGTAGGCGCGCGAACGGATATGCCGCTATCTATTTCAGGCATTGATCAAGCTAAAGCTTTGGCAGACCATTTTTCGCCTGAGACGTCAGACTATAGCTTTAAAACAGCTTTTTGTTCTTCATTGCTACGCACTTACCAGACAGCAGATTTTATTTTGACATCAGGACATATCGTTAAAGAGCTGAAAGTATTAGACTTTTTAACTGAAATTGATTACGGTATTGATGAAAACAAGCCCGAGAGTGAAGTCGTAGAACGCCTGGGGGAAAAGGCGATTGCGCAATGGGACAATGAGACCATTCCGCCTGACGGATGGAACGTGAATCCACCCGAGATTATCAGTGCGTGGAAAACATTCTTCGCAGATCACAGTGACGGTGCAGGCGATATATTAGTCGTTACAAGTAACGGAATTGCGCGTTTTGCGCTTGATGCGGTTGATGAAATTGCTACAGACGCGCCAAGAAAGCTGCGAACCGCCGCTTATGGTATAATAGAAATCAAAAACGGCGTGTCCAAAGTTGCGGCTTGGGATAAACGCACCTCTAAAACAGGATAATCACATGACAAAATTAGCCCTTATCGGCGCAGGCCCAATGGCCATGGCCTACGCCGCCGTTCTCAAAGACCTGAAAGCGGATACACGTGTCATAGGACGCGGCGAAAAATCTGCTGCAGCCTTTAAAGAGAAAACTGGACTGGACGTGCGCACGGGCGGGCTCGAAGATTATCTGGGTTCAGGCGAACCCCTGCCTGATTATGCGATTGTTTCTACACCCGTTGATGCGCTCGCGCCGAATACAAAGGCCCTAATTGCGGCGGGCATTAAAAACGTGCTTGTTGAAAAACCGGCTGGCCTGACACCTGAAGAAACTCAAGAGCTGTCAGATTTTGCTGACGCCCATGATGCAAAGGTCTATGTCGCTTATAACCGCCGCTTCTATGCGAGCGTTATGGCGGCTAAAAAACTTATCCACGAGGATGGCGGCGCAACGTCTTTGCGTATGGAGTTTTCAGAATTTGCCTTCCGTATCAAAGATGTCCCAACAGCAGCCCACATTAAATCACAATGGCTATATGCCAATTCCACACATGTTCTGGATATGGGTTTTTTCCTTGCGGGCTATCCGAATGCTGTCTCGGGTATGCAGTCCGGCGGGTCAGACTGGCATCCTGCGGGCTCACAATTTGTGGGTCATGGGTCACTCGAAAATGGAGGTCTGTTTTCTTATCATGCCGATTGGGACGCCGCGCCGCGCTGGATGGTCGAAGTTATGACGCCTAAGCGCACTTTAATGTTTAATCCTTTGGAAAAATTAAATGAGCGCTCTCCTGAAGGCTTTGCGATTTCGCCTGTTGAATTGGAAGATGATTTGGACACGCGCTTCAAACCTGGTTTACATGCGCAAACTGACGCTTTCCTAAAAGGTGATGCCTCTGACTTGGCGACGATTGCGTCTCACGCCGATCACATGGAAAACATCTATAAGGTCATTCGGGGCGCTTAGACGCGAACAACCATACCGTCATAGGCAGGGGTTACGTTGCCAAATAGCTCGTCGCTGAGCGTTTTGTAATCCATATCAATATGCAGGTTCGTCAAAATCCCGCGTTTGGCTTGGGTTTTGGCCAACCATGAAAGCGCGCGGTCTGCATGGGCATGGGTCGGGTGGTCATTATAACGCAAGGCATCCAATATCCATGTATCGATACCTGTAAGGGCGTCTAAGCCAACATCCTCGATTCCCCAGACATCAGGGCTATAGGCGAGCTTTCCGCCTAAGATGAACCCCAGTGACGGTGTGGGGCCGTGGCTAAGCTCTATGACTTCAACGGATAGCGCCCCGCCCGGTCCGTCTATGCTGAACGTGTCTTCGCCTTTAATAAGGTCCTGTAGTTCAAGAATGGGTGGGTGCACGCGGCCTTCAGGCATTTCAAAACAATACTCAAAACGATTATACACATGCTCTTTCGTATGGGCGTCCATATATGTCGGAATGCGCTTGCGCATACGGTAAGCAATGGCGCGCAGATCATCAATTCCGTGGCTTTGATCCGCGTGGTCATGGGTATAAAGCAATGCGTCCAAACGCTGAATATCGGCTTTGAGGCACTGTTCCCGTAAGTCTGGGGATGTGTCTATCAAGACGGCTGTGCGCTCATCAGCAAGAGGCTCAGCCTCTCCGTCCCAATATTCTACATAGATCGAGCTACGCGAACGACGATTTTTAAGCTCATGGGGATCGCAAACACCCCAATCCCCGCCAACACGGGGCACGCCGCCGGAAGACCCGCAGCCTAATATGACAGCTCTAATACTCATTTTAAATTCTCGGGACGTTCGGCTTTGGTGAAAAGATTAAAGAAAGCGTCTGTTGTGCGCTTTGCCGTCTCATCAAAGCTCCAACCTTTTACGTCAGCTAGTGCTTGGCAAACTTCTTTGATATAGGCAGGCTCATTACGGCGGCCGCGATAAGGCACAGGCGCCAGATAAGGACAATCTGTTTCAAGCATGATACGCTCATCTGGCATGGCTTTGGCCAATGCGCGAACATCATGGGCATTTTTAAAACTCAGAATGCCAGAGACCGAAAAGTAGAACCCTTGATCTGCGCCCCATTTTGCTAGCTCCGGGCCAGAGGTGTAGCAATGAAGCTCGGCCATAAAAGGTCCCTCCTCTGCTATAGCTGTTTTCAACGTGCTCATCATAAGTGCATCCGCTTCGCGCGTATGGATGATGAGCGGCAGCTTGGTCTCCTTGGCCGCGATGATATGCGCTTTGAAATTATGTATCTGTTCGGCCTCAGAACTATAGCCATAATGAAAGTCATATCCCGTCTCGCCAATCCCGATAACTTTAGGATGCTGGGCGCAGGAAATAAGCTGATCCGCAGTTATGTTAGGGTTTTCTTTGGCGTCATGCGGATGCGTGCCAACACTGGCCCACATATTTGCGTGTGCCTCCGCAACAGCGACAACATCCTCAAAGTCGAACAGCTTGCAGCAGATATTGAGCATGGTGCCCACGCCGCCTTCAAAAGCGCGCTCTATCACCTCCTCGCGATCCTCTGCGAATTTCTCTCCGTGGAGATTGACGTGGCTGTCGACTAACATCAGGCGGATCTTATCGCAGATAAGGTATCTGACATGACTGTCTTCTTATCCATATTTATGGCGGCTTCAATGCGCTGCATGGTTCCAACCTTATCCCATAACTTCTGCCAAACTTCAGGCGGCTTAGACACGGGCAGCGGCTTAAACGCGCCGTGCCATTCACCTGTCACTGTAAAGACGGATTGGGCCTGTAAAACGTCTTGCAGGGCTTCCCAGAATAATTTGCGAGAGGCTCCTGCATTTTGCGCCGCAAGGCTATTAGCTAAAATGTGGTCCATTTTTGAGTTGGTACGGTCAAGGCTGTTCAAGAACCCCGTCAAAGGCTTTAAGACGCTATCCGCATTTTGCGCAAGCGCAATGGCTTTACCCGGACCTCCGCGCGAGAGTTTAACAGCGGCCTCAATAATTTGATCCGGCGCGTCAATACGCTCGCGCAGCCACGGCTTTATTTGCTCTTCAGGCACAGCCCGTAAAGGCAAATGCATACATCGAGAGCGGATAGTTGGAAGTAAGCGTCCCGGGGCTGATGAAAGCAGGATTATCAGAGCTTTCTCAGGCGGCTCTTCTAATATCTTTAAAATGGCGTTTTCCGAATTGCGGTTCAAATCATCCGCCGTATCAATCAAGCAAACACGCCAGCTCTTATCTTCTGCCGCTGTGCCTTGGAAAAATTTCCCCATAGCGCGAACATCGTCCACAGGTATCTCGGTGCGAATTTTTTTGAGCTTAAAATCATAAGGGCGGCGCAAAAGCATAAAATTGCCGTGACCCAAGCTTTCAATTCTTTGGGCTACAGGGTCGCTTTGCGGAACATTCATGCTTGTCGTCAGCAATGACGTGCCGCCCAATATGTGCCGTATCATGCGGTAAGCTAATGTGGCTTTGCCAACGCCCGGCGCGCCCGTAATGAGCCAAGCATGATGCAGACGGCCTGAGGCTTGCGCGTCTAAGAAACGTGTCTCAGCTTCGCTATGCCCGATAAGGTCATAGGTCTCACGCGGATGCGGACATCCCGGCGCGCGGTCAGCTTCGGGGTATTCTTCTATTTCCGCCTTAGGCACTGCTGCCCAGCTTACCGGCAAGTTCAGGGTATTTTTGGGTCACGGCAAACAGAATTCGCGTTTGTACGCCGTCGCGCGAGGCCGCCGCATCCACTGTGAACACACGCTTGGGATTGTTCTTGGCAATGTTTAGAAAAGCCTCTCTTAATGTGTTGTGAAAGGCAATGGATTCCGCGTCAAAGCGGGAGAGGTCCTCGCCCCGCGTTTCCACACGTTTTTGCGCCAAGATAGGGTCTATATCAAATAGGATTGTGAGGTCAGGCTCAAACTCGTCCATGACGGCGGCATGAAGCGTTTTGACTTTGTCAGGGCCTAATCCCCGTGCATATCCTTGATAGGCCAAGCTGGAGTCTGAGAAGCGATCACTGATGACCCAAACGCCTCGCTCCAGGGCAGGCTTAATCAGTTTTTCGACATGATCGAGCCGCGCAGCATACATAAGAAGTAATTCGGTCATACCAGACCAACGATCAGAGGTGCCTTCTAGCACCAAATCACGAATAGCTTCTGCGCCAAAAGTCCCGCCCGGCTCACGCGTCATAAGCGTTTCAATGCCAGCACCTTCTAAGGCCTCTACCAGCATTTTAGCTTGAGTCGTCTTGCCCGCGCCCTCGCCGCCCTCAAATGTTATAAATTGTCCCGGCTTCATGACTCTCCCCGAATTTTTCTAAGTAAGACGGCCCAGGCTTTCCCAAGGGCGGATTTAGCTTTGACATCATTCATCGCCAATAGCGGTACAGTGCGGTCATCGCGTCCGGGAACGGATATCACCATATCTGCAATATGGTCCCCTGCCACAACTGGAGCCGTAACAGTTTTAAATGTCATTTTAGAGCTAATTTTAGAACGGTCACCCCGATAGAGGCCCGTGACAATCTTCTCATCGATACTAACGTCCACGCTTTCAGCCTTGCCCATGAAGACATCGACCTTTCCAATGACATCACCTTTTTCATAAAGGTCATAGACTTTGAATTGATCGAAAGCAGCACCCATCAGGCGGTTGGCCACATCGCTGCGCTCTTGTTTATTGGTCAAGCCGTTAATCACAATGATACGGCGATCATCACCGCGCTTTGCTGAGCCGACAAGACCGTAACCAGACACAGAGGTACTGCCGGTTTTTAAACCATCTGCCCCCGTAAATTTGCCTAGGAGCGGATTACGATTACCTTGCCGAATGCCGTTCCATGTAAAATTACGCTCACTGTAAATTGGATAATATTCGGGGTGGTTTGAAATCATATATTTTGCCAATTGTGCCAAATCATAGGCGCTAATGTTATGTTCAGGGTTCGGCCAACCTGTTGCATTGCGAAATGTTGCGGTTGTCAGACCTATCTCGCGGGCCCGCGCCGTCATCTTATCGGCAAAAGCCGTTTCAGACCCTGCCAATCCCTCGGCCATAACAATACAGGCATCATTGCCCGATTGAATAATTATGCCTCTGATAAGATCTTCGACGCGAGCCGAGGATTTAACATCAAGATACATAGTAGAAGACCCTGAAGCTGCGCCGCCGCGCCGCCAAGCTTCCTCGCTGACCCTAAATTCCGTATCCATAGTAATCGTGCCATTTTTCAAAGCTTCGAAAATCATATTGGCCGTCATGATTTTCGTCATAGAGGCAGGGGCCATAGGCTTACGCGCGTCTTTTTCAAACAGGACTTCGCCCGTATCAAAATCCATAATTACGACATGCGGCGCTTTAGTCGTAAAACCGCTCTCTTGCGCGGCAACCGGAAAAGCAAATGCGAAACAGAGAAAAACGAGAGAAAGACGATACACAACAAACCTAAAACATAGAATCAAAAAGGGCACCCGAAGGTGCCCTGTATAGATGCCTTAGCTTTGTGGCAGGAACAAGCCCGCCTTCCAGCTTTATTTTGTCTGTAAACGCTCTTTAATAAGGCGCGGTGCAGGACTCTCATCATTATGGCCAGCGAGGTGTATCGGCCCTTTGATTGTCAACGTCACCTGTCCGCCATCTTCAGGTTCAAGCTGCGGGGCAAGCTCTTGTGGGGCTTGGGGTGCAATCGGGGCCGGCACAGGGGCAGAGACACGCGGCGTTTCATACATCTCACGTTCGGCAACTTTCGGCGCAGTGTAAGGTGCAGGCGCTTGTGCCATAGGTTGTTGACGAAGAGGACGATATTCCTGAGCTGGGGGTGTTGGCGCAACAGGCTGTGGTGCTTGGGCGATCTGAGGGACATCATCATAACGAGGTTGAGGAGCTGGAACAGTTTGTTTTGCGTCCATCGGGTCAGCAGGCCCGGCATATTGAACGCGGACTCTAGCCAAGCCTGAGCCTTTAGTCCCGAGAGCTATAGCTGCAGCTTCGGATAAATCAATAATACGATTTCCGATAAATGGGCCGCGATCATTCAAGCGAACCATTAGTGTTTTCCCGTTTTCTAAATTTGTTACATAAAGCATAGAGTTAAGCGGCAGTGTTTTATGTGCGGCTGTCATGGCATGCTTGTTGTAAATTTCACCTGTTGCGGTCGGTTTTCCGTGATATTTGTCGCCATACCACGAAGCAATGCCCTCGACGTTATAATCAGGATTGTGACGCGGCTTATAAGATTGTCCCATAACCGTGTAGCGCTTACCGACTTTTTGGTGGCTATAGAGTTCTTTATCTATCCGGCTTTGATCCAGTATAGGGGCAGAAATACGAGGTGCCGGCGCCGAAACGCGAGGTATTGCGACTTGCGGAGCGGCTACACGCGGCGCTGATCTACGCATTGAAGTGTAAGGTGATGTTGAAGCAACGCGGCTCGGCATGGCGGTTGACGCATATTTTGCAGCGCCTTGGCCTACTTTATATGTGATGGGCGCTGATTGGGCGACTTTCGTTGTTTTAGTTGTACTACAGGCCGTAGTACCCAGCGCTAAGCTTGCGCCTGCTATCAACAGAATTATTTTTTTTACATCACGCTTAAACTTCAACATATTCACTCACCTAATCTAGGAACACACTACTTAAGAGCGGCGTACCAATTTCACCTGAAAAGCGATCTTCTCTAACGGAAGGTTCGTCTCTTCTATGTTTGTTAAGCTAAACGAACATCTTTAAATCCAGGTTAGGTAACAGGATTAATGACTGGTTTTTTTTCAGGGTTATTGTGAGGTTAACGTGCAAGCTAAGCATTGTGACTTTTATTGTTTCCGAAGGTAGAAACGCCTTGAACAAGGTCTAAAAACATTTTACAGCCTGCCACGCATAACCGACACTTACTTTTGCGGGTGGGTGGCAGAGTGGTTGAATGCACCAGTCTTGAAAACTGGCGTGGGGGCAACTCCACCGGGGGTTCGAATCCCTCCCCGCCCGCCACTTATCTTTCTCAGCTATATACATAAAGTCCAATATGTAACTTTGAAGTTGCTGTGTGATGTGCGCTGTCGCTGCGGCTCAGAATAAGTTGGTTTTACCTGACCCTAATCCGCGCAATGTTTTATCTCATATGCGTTATGCCTATCATATAGATGCCACCTTATATGCCAGATATTTGCGCCATTATGCGGAAAAACGCGGCGTTATACGTTTTGAAGGTAAAGTCGATGATGTTCTCCTCGATAAAAATTCTGGAGATATCTCAAGCTTGGTCATAGATAATGACACAGTCTTAGAGGGGACTTCTTTTTCGACTGCACAGGGTTTAAGGCGCTACTGACGGAAAAAGCTTTGAAGGTTCCTTTTACGGATTGGAGCCTATGGTTGCCCTGCGAGACTGCACAAACGGTTGCGAGCGAGCGTGTGGGTCCTTTATTGTCTTACACTAAGGCCACAACAAAAACCGCAGGATGGCAGTGGCGCACCCCAACGCAGTACCGCACCGGTAACGGCCATATCTATTCAAGCAAGTTTATGAAAGATGCAGAGGCAATCGATATCCTTATGCAAGAGTTGGACAGTATAGCCCTCGGAGAACCGCGCAAGATCAGTTTAAATTAGGCAGCAGAGAAACGCTTTGGAATAAAGACACTACGGACAGGTAGGGCCAACGTGATTATGCGGCTGATAAGATACAACTCAACTTTAACTTAGCCCGCGCTAAGCAAACCATTGAGTTTGAACAGTTTTATATCATGAACCTGGGTCCAAATGGGGATGCCAGTAAATATATGAAGTAAGATCAATGAGGATGCTTTAAAAAACTGGATCTTCACTAAATTTATTCAATATTTGTATAGACGCAGTTTTGTGTTCGCTTTATGTTCTTATTTCTAAGGACATGATATGCAACCGCCCTGCTCTATAAATTCACTTTATATCGACTTTGATGCTTTCTTCGCCAATGTCGAAAAGCAGATTGAACCTGCCATTCGCTCGCGCCCCGTCGGCGTGACCGCTTTGGGGTCGGAGCATTCTGCCCTTATTACGCGGTGCTATATGGCTAAGCGCGCAGGCATTACCCGCGGGATGCGTGTGTCCGAAGCAAGAGAAGCCTGCCCCGATATCGCTATTCGCGTGGCGCGGCCTGATGTTTACGTCGATATTCATCAAAAGATTATCGACGAAATAAATCGTCATGTGCCGGTCAAGAAAGTCTGGTCTATTGATGAAATGGAATGCCAACTTATTGGACGTGAACGAGAACGTGCTTATGAAATCGGGCTAGACATTCAAAACGGCCTGCGCAGAAATATCGGCGCCTATGTCACACCGTCCATTGGTTTGGCCCCAAATCAGTTTTTAGCCAAGGTCGCCGCTGAGCTCGAAAAGCCTAATGGCTTCGTTATGCTACGAGCCGAAGATCTACCCGGCCCACTTCTGGGGCTTCAACTCTCTGATATGCCCGGCATCTCGACAGGCATGGAAAAACGGCTTAGCGCGGCAGGTATTTTATCCGTTGAAGACTTTTGGAATATTTCCGCTAAACATGCCCGCGCGATTTGGGGAAGTGTTGAAGGTGAGCGTATGTGGGCGCAGCTTCATGGTCACCGCGTTGAACGCCCGCCTACGACGCGGCGTATGTTTGGCCATAGCCGTGTGCTTTCGGGAGAATTTAAAGACCCTAAGCGTGCCGTTGATTGTCTGCGCCTCCTTACGGTCAAAGCGGCGAACCGCCTGCGCCGCGAGAATTACACAGCGGGGGCTATGTCCGTGTCTTTAAGATTACAAGATAAGCAGCGCTGGACGGGCGAGACACAATTCGCGCCCTGCCGCGATGACCATAGTTTTTTAAAGCATATGCATAAGCTCTATGATCGCGGGGTGGCCGAGATGCAGCCCAAACGCCTCGCAGGTGTTTATGTCATGCTTCATAAAATAGCCCTTCCTACTGAACGCGGTCGGGACTTATTTGAAGATCAAGACACGCGGGATTGGGACACCCTAACCGATGTCATGGACAGCTTTAACCGCAAGGAAAAAAAGGCCGTTATCCATCTTGGGCCGCGTCATAAAATTCCAGGGGGATATGCCGGCGCGAAAATCGCCTTTGGCCGCGTTCCCGATGCGGAGGACTTCTTTTGAGACCGCAAAAGAGACAACGCGCCCTGCCCGACCTTCCGCAATATTACTATCATAGTAATTTCTGCGAGATGCTAAGGTTCGTGGCTAAGCGTTATGATGATGTGCTGCAAGATGAGCACAAAGATTTTATTTATAATTTCATGGCTTTACCTACACCATCTCAATGCCTTTTCGCCCGCCTTGCCGGACGTAAGGGGGATGTTTTTTCTTTGGATAAACTCTCTTATACGGAAATACCGCACTTAGAAAAACAGGCTGAAATTTTGGGAAATTTAGGGTTTGTTTCCGAAATTACAGAGGCAGAGTATGCGTCATTCTTAAGGGCGCTGACGAAGGCAGAACTGGTAGCCTTTATGACACGGCACATCTGTGCCAGCGCGTATCGGGTCTCATGGAAAAAAGCCGTCCTCGTAGATGCCGCGTTGACTCACATCCCCTACTCTGCGGCCACTATTGAGCCTAACTATATTGTTCAATCCCGCCAAGACGTATTAAGATTTTGTCTGTTTCTGTACTTTGGTAAGATTGAAACCAATCTACAGAATTTCACGCTTCGTGATTTAGGCCTTATCAAGACACCCGATTTCAAAGAAAGTTATGGTGCCAGGTTTGAGACGACGGAAGAGGCCCAATCAGCCTATTTCTACGCGCATGGACTACACCTTTTTAAACACGGGACAGATAATGATGTAGCGGCTTTGATTGACCAAATAGAGGACTGGCCAGAGGCCCAATGCGCCGTCAGCTCCCATTCACGCGATAAATTATTGCAAAAACTTGGCGGGCTATCCGAGCGGTTGGGAGATATACAAACGGCCCTTTCGCTTTATGAACGCAGCGACACGCCGCTTTGTAATGAACGTGTCATTCGTCTGCGTTACGCAAAGGGTGAAAAAAGCTGGACGGAAGCCCGTCTTCTGGAACTAATAGATAATCCTGGCAGTGATGATGAGCATAATTTCGCGCAAGATTTTTATAGCCGTAAGTTCAAAAAGAAACGCACCAGCCTAGTTACGGATATCCTGCGCGGCGGCGAGCTTATCAGTCTCGATGAAGCCTATCGTAATCAACCCGAAGCGGTTGCCAAGCGCTATTACGAAGCGCGCGGGCTTACGGTGTACCGCACGGAAAATATGATGTGGCGCATGCTGTTCGGACTGTTGTTCTGGGACGAGCTTTACGGCGCGGCTTCAGCTGGTCTTTATAATAGTTTTGAACGCATGCCCGCCGGGTTGAAATCAGGCACATTTTATCCGGCTCGCAAAACGCAGATTGAAAGCAAACTTGAAACTCTACGCAAGCCGCAATCTGTGTTTATTGAGCTGCTTAAAACAATCAGTCGCCATCACAATACGCCGAATGGGATATTTCGCTGGAATGGCCGCACGGTTGAGAAAGTGAAGGCACTGATAATGAACGCGCCGCCAGACGCGCTTATTCAAATTATGCGGCTCATGGCCCAAGACTTTCGCAACATGAAAGACGGCTTTCCGGATTTAATGGGTTTGGACGGCGGCAGCATTCGCTTTATTGAGATTAAGGCTTCGGGTGACGTTATCCGCCGTAATCAACTCACCCGTATTCAGCAGTTGCGCAAGGCAGGACTGCGAACAGATATCACGCGCATAGACTGGGTTATTGACCCTGAACAGATTTACGTTGTGGTGGATGTGGAGACGACAGGCGGTCGTTCGGGTCTGCACCGTGTGACTGAAATTGGCGCTGTGAAGATACAAGGCGGAGAGGTGATTGATGAATGGCAAAGCTTGCTTAATCCCGAACGCTCCATCCCTGCCAATATTACGCGGCTGACAGGGATTACCCAAGATATGGTGCGAACCGCGCCGCTCTTTCATGAAGTGGCTGACAGCTTTGAAGCGTTCATGGGAGAGGCTATTTTTGCGGCGCATAATGTCAATTTTGATTACGGATTTATATCGTCAGAATTTCGCCGTCTAGACCGTAAATTTCGCCATCCCAAAATTTGCACCTGTGCGTCCATGCGTAAGCTCTATCCAGGCTACAAATCCTACAGCCTAAAGAACCTCTGCCGAGAGTTTGAGATTGATTTGACCAGCCATCACCGCGCTTTATGTGATGCCAAGGCGGCGGCAGAATTGCTGAAGCTCGTCAATCTGAAACGGCTTGAACACCAAGCGTGAGCCGCGCCTGAATTGTGAGGCTATCCCCTTCCCTCGACTCGATGGCTGTGCCAAAACACACCCATGACAATTGAAAAGCTAGAGCCTGTTGCTATCGAGCAGTCCCTTAAGGAGCATATCTCAGGCGCGCGCGGGGCCATAGAGACCCGTTTGGCGACTATCGTGCCCTCGGCCCAAACATGGCCTGCCCGCCTGCATGAGGCGCAGAGACATGCCTTGCTCTCGCCAGGAAAACGCTTTCGGCCGCTGCTTTGCGTATTCGTGGCTAAAGGTGCAGGATTTGACGGCGAAGCGGCTGTCGATGTCGGCTGCGTTGCGGAAATGGTACATGCAGCCTCTCTTATTTTAGATGACCTGCCCTGCATGGATGATGCGGATTTGCGGCGTAACCAACCCACAACCCATATTGCTTTTGATGAGAGCACAGCCATTCTGACGGCCACGGCATTGCTGAATAGAGCCTTTGGCGTGCTCTCGCGGCTTAAACATGTCGAAGCTGAAAAACGTATCGAGCTGGTTGATTTATTATCTTATGCTGTCGGCTCTAAAGGCCTGATTGCAGGACAAATGGCAGATTTAGCTAATAGTGATTCAAATGCCAGTATTGCGGAAATAGAAAGACTTAACACGCTGAAAACAGGGGCGTTGTTTGATTTTAGCGTTGAAGGCGCTGCCGTCATAGCCGGCTCGAAAGCGGCAAGACGGGCCGCTTTAAAGGACTTCTCTCACCATTTAGGCCTCGCCTTCCAACTTATGGATGACGTCAAAGATACTGTCATGACCGATCAGCAAGCCGAAAAGTCTGTAGGACGTGATGTTGGCAAAGCCACGATCTTAGCCCTAACGGGATCAGCCGCAGCTATGGAAAGGCTTTCAGGCTATATAGATAGCGCCAAGAGTGCGTTGGCACGGGCCAAGCTGAGCAATGAACCGACGTTGAACGCCGTCCTTGATGCGCAGTTTTCGTTCTTAAAATCATGACAACAGCTTTGCGTGTTGCAGATCTGTCCGTCAATTATGGGAATTACCAAGCTTTAAAATCATTGGACTTGGAGATTGAGGCCGGAGATCTGGTCGGTATAATCGGGCCTAACGGTGCTGGAAAAACAAGCTTTATCAAAGCCTTATGTGGACGTGTTAATTATACGGGCTATGTCCAAATTGGCGACACCCGATTAATGCGTGGGCATAACAGACAAAGCCTTTTAGGGCTCGTCCCGCAAGATATTGGGCTTTACGGCCATATGAGCGGGCGGGAAAATCTAGACGCCTTTGCCAAAATTATGGGCTTGCCTAAATCAGAGCGACATGACGCGATAGAAACAGCGCTGCAAGCCGTAGGCATGAAGAACAAAGCTGATGAGCTTGTAAGTGCGCTATCAGGCGGGATGAAGCGGCGCATCAATGTGGCCGCCGCTATTATGCATAACCCAAAGGTTATTATCTTTGATGAACCGACCGCCGGTGTCGATGTGCCAGCCCGTGATACCCTCCACCGTCTGGCGCGCAAACTCGCTAGCTCAGGTATGACGGTATTACTCGTCACCCATGAGCTCGAGCAAGCCGAAGCGCTGTGCGATAAAGTTCTGATATTGCGCCAAGGCGAGAAACTGGATTTCGACACACCGCCCCGCATCCTAACCCACAACTTTGCGGGTATGCGCGAGGTTATGGTGCGTTATGCGGTGCCGCCAGAGCCAGATGTTATTGATGCCATGCGTCCTTTTGAATTTAGGCAAGGGGAACTGCCGACTATCTGGACGGCGATGACCCTAGCCAGTGAAGTCTCATTTGTATCAGCTTTTATGACAGCTCTGCGCAGTGGCGATGAATTGGTGCGCGAAATTAGCGTGCGACGTCCCGGCCTTACGTCCCTGATGCACCGCTTGGAACGGACACAAGAGGAAGCTGAGGCATGATTTCAGCTGTCTTCAAAATAATGTGGCTTAGGCTTTGGCGCGATAAAGGTGCGCTTATCCTCGCCTTTGTCCTGCCGGGATTCATCTTTGCGATTTTCGCCGCTATATTTTCTAACGCGTCAGGCGGGTCTTTGGAGCTGCGCGTATCAATGGCCGTAACGAGTGAGGCCCCTGCAAGTGTGGCCTTTGCAGAGGTGGTCGAAAACAAAGCGGATTTCACAGTTACAACGAATCAAGACTGGACTATAACCGACATAGAGCAGCGCGTGAGGCTTGGGCAGGATGATGTCGGCTTTATTATATCAGGCGACGTCGCCAATCCGCTTATAAGACCCATTGACATTGTAAAAGACCCGAGCCGTGATGTAGCCTCAACGATACTTATGGGGCAATTGCGCCAAATAATGGCCGATAGCAGTCAGGTGCAAACACCAGAGATGTTCAACCAATTTTCTGCCATGCCCAAGAGAGGTGATGCAGATGTAACGGATCAATCCGTAACGTATTACATCGGAGCCACGGCTATTCTCTTTTTGCTCTTTTCCGCTATGCAAGGCGCAGCCATCTCTCTGGATGAGCGCAAAAACGGCATATCGGATAGACTATTGGTGGGGCCACGTGGGGCGACTGCGATGCTGACGGGTAAGTTTCTGTTCCTGACACTTATAGGCACGCTACAAGCGATTATCATCGTCGGTGTAGGGTATCTGGCCTTCAAGGTTTCTATTACAGAGCATCTCCCTTCCCTTGGGTTAGCCTGTGTTGGCTCTGCCGCTTTGGCGTCATCTATCGCTTTGCTAGTCGCGAGCTTGTCCGGAAGTTCCGCGCAGATGAATACTGTGTCCACATTTATCGTTTTGTTATTCTCGGCCATTGGCGGGTCTATGGTTCCGCGCTTTATGATGCCTGGCTGGTTGCAAGACCTTGGGCGCTTCACGCCTAATCATTGGAGCATTGAGGCCTTCTACGGCATTTTAGCGCGGGGACAATCGGCCTTTGACCTGCTATATGTATGGAGCATATTATTTGGCGGAGCCGCGCTGTTGCTGTTGCTTGCTGCTGTAATATCGCACCGTATGATGAGAGTTTAATGGCTGAAACGATGACAAAACCAAAGACCGCGACGGGGCTAATCTATGCAGCCCTGGTCGTGGGGGGTTGGGCGATCGTGCATATTTACAGCGTATTTTTTCACTCCCTCTCCGCGCCGCTTTGGCAGACTATTGGCCTGATATTATTACAGTGTTGGCTTTATGCGGGTATGTTTATTGTGGCGCATGACACGATGCACGGCTCTCTCGTGCCGGGAAATGAGGCGGCCAATGCCCGTATCGGTAAAGCTATTATGTTTGTCTATGCGGGGTTTGACTGGAGCTATATGCGCAAAGCTCATCACGCCCATCACGATAATCCAGGCACAGAGGATGACCCTGATTTTAACGCCCGTAATCCCAAATCCTTTTGGCCGTGGTATGTAAAATTCTTTCGAGAGTATTTCGGGCTGCGTCAGCTCTTGATCTTGGTCGGCTTCACCCTCGCCTATATTTTCCTCTTCGGGGCAAGTTATCTGAATACAATAGTCATGTGGGCGGTTCCCGCTATCTTGTCCTCCGTTCAGCTTTTCTATTTCGGAACCTATCTAACCCATCGGCATGATGATGCGTTTCCAGATCATCACAATGCGCGCACGAATGATTATCCGAAATGGTTGTCGCTTCTAACCTGTTTCCACTTCGGATATCACCACGAGCATCACCTCTATCCGCATGAACCTTGGTGGCGCTTACCCGCCCGAAAGTTTGGCGCATGATAACGAATATCCTCATCGTTATTGTCAGCATAATTGGCATGGAAATCTTTGCGCTCTATTTCCATAAGCATTTCATGCATGGCCGAGGCTGGAATTGGCATGAGAGCCACCATGTCCATACGGAGGGTTATTTCGAGAAAAATGATCTTTATGCTGTGTGTTTTAGCGTAATTGCAGCAGCCCTGTTCATTTCGGGCTCCCTATGGTGGATGCCGCTTTGGTATGTTGCGCTTGGTTTTACGATTTACGGCATTTTGTATGGCTTCGTTCATGACGGCTTAGTGCATCAACGCTGGCCCTTTAGTTACACACCCAAAAAAGGCTATCTGTTCCGTTTGGTTTTGGCGCATCGAATGCACCACCATACGACAGAGAAAGATGGCGCTGTCTCATTTGGATTTCTTTACGCTGAGCCTCCAGAGAGGCTTAAAGCCGAGCTGAAAGCCAAGTGAACCATTTTGGCCCCGAGGAGCTACTAGACTGTTACAGGCGCGGCGTCTTCCCTATGGCCGATAGCCGCGATGATCCCCGCGTCTTTTTACTCGACCCTGATGAGCGTGGTATCCTTCCATTGGATGCACTGCACGTCTCGAGGTCCCTCAAGAAGTTTATGCGTAATATGTCTTTTACAGTGACTTATGATGCTGCTTTTAGTGAAGTCATAAGCAAATGCGCCGAAGCTGCTCCGGATCGTGAAAATACGTGGATAAATGACGGCATTGAATATCTCTATGGACGGCTACACGCTCACTCACATGCTCATTCCGTTGAGGTTTGGCAGGATAGGCAATTGGTCGGAGGATTATATGGCGTGTCCATCGGAGGGGCTTTCTTTGGCGAAAGCATGTTCTCGCGTGCAACAAATGCGAGCAAAGTTGCGCTTGTCTATTTGGTTGAGCGCTTAAATGCGGCCGGATATCAATTGCTGGACACACAGTTCATTACGGATCACCTCAAGACTATGGGGGCGATTGAAATCTCCCGACAAGACTATCACGTACTTTTGAAAGACGCTTTGGCGGTTCAAGCAAGCTTTCATCTTGCACCATAGAAAGAAGCATGATTATTTGCGCGCATGATAAAAACATTACGCATGACCCTTCTGGGCGCAACTTCTCTGGCATTGCTCGCTGCGTGCGGAGATAAGACCGAAACCAAAAGCGAAGATGCAAAAGATAAGGCTCCAGCTTTTGCCAGCACTTATCAACCTCAACCTTCTGAAACGACGCTCATCACCAATGCCCGCATCATTGACGGAACGGGTCAAGAAATTGACGGTGGGTCTGTGCTTATAACGGACGGGAAAATCACGGCGATTGGAACAGATGTTAGCGGGGATGCTGCTATTACAATTGATGCCGACGGAAAATATGTGACACCGGGTATTATTGATATTCATTCCCATTTGGGTAATTATCCCACACCTTCTGTGAGCGCACATGGCGACGGTAATGAAATCACCTCTCCGATTACATCCGAAGTCTATGCCGAGCATGGCGTATGGCCCCAAGACCCTGGATTTGATGAAGCGCTGCAAGGCGGTGTGACCACGCTACATATCCTTCCGGGCTCAGCCAATCTGTTTGGCGGCCGCGGCGTAACGCTTCGGAATATTCCAGCGAGGACAGTTCAAGAGATGAAATTCCCTGATGCGCCTTACACTTTGAAAATGGCCTGCGGAGAAAACCCAAAGCGCGTTTACGGAAGCAAAGGCGGCCCTGGCTCTCGTATGGGTAATGTTGCTGGATACCGTAAGAATTGGATTAAGGCTCAGGACTATAAAAACAAACGCGATAAAGGTGGAGACGGCTTTAAACGCGACCTTCAACTGGAAACATTAGCGGATGTTCTGGATGGAAAAATACTCATTCAAATGCATTGTTACCGCGCAGATGAAATGGTGCAGATTTTAGACCTCGCCAAAGAGTTTGATTATAAAGTCACGACGTTTCACCATGCTGTCGAAGCCTATAAAATTGGTGACTACCTTAAAGAAAATGATACCTGCGCAGCTATGTGGGCTGACTGGTATGGATTTAAAATGGAGTCCTATGACGGGATTTTAGAAAATGTTCCCTTTGTCCATGCGGCTGGGGCTTGTGCAATGATTCACTCTGATGACGAAAAGGGCATTCAGCGCCTAAATCAAGAAGTCGCCAAAACTTGGGCACACGGCAATCGGGCGGGACTAAATATTTCAAAAGCCGAAGCTTGGCAGTGGCTCAGTACAAACCCAGCTAAGGCTCTGGGTATTTTGGATGAAACCGGAACATTAGAAGTCGGCAAACGCGCAGATGTTGTCATGTGGTCGGCTGACCCTTTCACAACCTATGCCCGACCGGAAAAGGTTTTCCTAGATGGCGCTTTGATGTTCGACACAGACACGGGTTTGAAACCCAAAAGCGATTTCCGCTTAGGGTTTGGGGAGTAAGGCTATGACATTACGTAAAACACTCACCGCCGCCCTCCTCCTATCAGCCATAAGCACGACAGCTTGGGCTCAGGATTATTTTATTTCTGATGCAAAGCTTGTCACCAACACATCACAAGGCATTGTTGAAAATGCTGACCTTATCATTCGTAATGGCAAGATAGCCCAAATTGGGACGGACCTTAGCGCTCCAGCCAATGCAGAAACAATTAGCGCAAATGGTCGTTGGGTCACACCGGGTCTTTTCGCACCCTATTCACGTCTTGGACTCATGGATATTGGCGGCGAGGATGTCACCAATGATACAAGTTCTGGCGACTCTGACACATCGGTGAGCGAACGTGCCAGTGACAGCTTTAACCCCAAAGCCGTATTTGTTGCGAATACGCGCCGTATGGGCATCACACACGCCGTGATTTCATCCAGCGCGGCGGGTGACAGTATCTTTGGCGGCACAGGCGCTGTTATCAATCTAAGCGGAGAGTATGATTCCGTAGAAAAGCCGAGCGCTTTCATATTTGTACAACTTGGCGAGAGCGGAACACGCCGCGCAGGTGGGTCCCGCGCAGCCGCGCTTGGGCAGCTTCGGGCCGCATTAGACGATGCTGGCGCTTATCCAGGCCGCTATAAAAGCCCAACCGACGGAGATGCATTATCACGTCAGGATGCCTCAGCGCTTGTGAAAGCTGCGAAGGGTCAAATGCCGCTATTGATAGCAGCGGACCGCGCAATGGATATGCTCAACATCATTAAGCTTAAAAATGAATATGGCGATCTTGATATCATCATATTAGGGGCCAAAGAAGCTTGGCAGATCGCCGATGAACTTGCAGCTGCTGACATCAAGGTGATGGTGGATCCACATGATAATTTACCCGTCAGCTTTGAAGCCGTAAACGCACGATTGGATAATGTTGTCTTGCTTGACCAAGCAGGTGTTGAATATGCTATTAGCAACGCGTCTGGCTTGGGCGTACAGCGCCCTGCCACGCTTGCGCAACATGCAGGCAATGCCGTCGGAAACGGACTGGAATGGGACAAGGCTTTTGCGGCGATAACGTCAACGCCCGCAAAGTGGTTTGGCTTAGCGGGCGGAACGGTTCTTCAAGGCTCAGGCGCTACATTAGTTGTGTGGGACGGCGATCCTTTGGACGTGACATCGGCGCCAACGGATATGTTTATCAATGGAGACCGTCAAAGTCTGGAGTCTCGTCAAACGGCTCTACGCGATCGGTATAATCCGACATCGGATGACACGCGCCCGTTTAAATATCGCTAGCGGCTATAGCCTTCAGCGTTAAGGCGCTCAACCATGCGCGCCCGCGACTCTGGCAGAGTTTTATTGACGCCCCATTGCACGCGCGTTTCTAAAAAATATCCCGTCAAAGCCATCCCGGCTTTCACATCTTCGGGTGTTACGTAAGGTTGCCCCAGCAAAAACAGCGGTAAGGCGAGCAGCTTGTCTTTATAGGGCTCGGCGGCACTCGCGCTGACCGCGCGGCCCGAACGCGGCGAAACATGTGTGAGATTATCATTCACGCCTGTGGCCGCGCAGCTTTTCAAATCCAAACCATAGCCCATAGCGGTCAGCAAACCTGCTTCCCACCTCACATAAAGCGCGGGCCAAATATCAGGATCATGTAGGTTTTCTAGCAAGACTTCAAAGGCTTGATAGACATCCATATGAGCTTCGCGCTCTGGGAGACATTCCCGCGCAATGGCGCACATCGCATTCAGACCTGCCAGAGATAATCGATCTTCCATAATTTCAGCGGCGCGTGCTGAGAGCGGTTCTACCGTGAAACTGCCTAAATGCTCAGAGAGTCGTCCCCGCCATTCAACTTTGACTTTATTGCCGGGCTGTAAAACAGGACGGGATTTTTGGCTGACGCCGCCTCGTACTAATCCAAGATGACGGCCATGATCAGGTGTAAAAACATCAATGATTGCAGAGGTTTCGCCGTGTTTCCTCACAGACAATATATAACCCTCTGAGGTCCAATCCATTAAACGTCAAACTCCAACCCGCTTTCGGTATAACGGGCTTTATCATTTTGCCAATTATTGCGAACTTTGACAAAGAGGAAGAGGTGAACTTTGCGTCCAAGCCAATCCTGCATATCGCGGCGTGCGGCGGCGCCTATATCTTTTATCGTCTTACCGCCTTTTCCTAGAACTATAGGCTTTTGGCTGTCACGGCGCACATAAATCACTTGGTCAATACGGATGTCGCCATTCTTCTGCCGCTTCCATTTTTCTGTTTCTACCGTGGAGGCATAAGGCAGTTCATCATGTAAGCGCAGGAATATTTTCTCGCGCGTAATTTCGGCGGCCATAAGGCGGGACGGGATATCGGCGGCTTGGTCTTCAGGGTATAGATAAGGCCCTATTGGCATAGCGTTGGCTAATGTGGAGGCCAATCGATCCACGCCGTCCATATTTAAGGCTGAGATAATAAATATCTCCTCATAGATACCTAAAGCGTTAAATTCTGCGATTTGAGCCAGAAGCAAATCATGAGGCATCTCATCAATTTTATTCAACGCCAAAAAGACTTTACCGCGTTCGCGTTTTTTCAGGCCTGCGCAAACACTTTTCGTATCTGCAACAGATAGGCGGTCCTGCGCGGTGCCCTCGCCATGCGTATGGCGATGATGGGCGGGTGCATCCACAACATGCACAATGGCTTCAGAGTCATTGACGCCCGTCCAAGCGGCATGAACCATGGATTTAGCCAAACGGTCCGTTTCTTTTGCTGTAAAAATCCCGGGCGTATCAACGAGAACGACTTGCGCCTCAGCTCCGTTTTCAAGCGGCAGCATCGCAATACCGCGAACTTGGAAACGCGTGGTTTGCACTTTATGCGTGACGATGGAGACCTTCTCGCCCACCAGGGCATTTGTCAGCGTGGATTTCCCCGCATTAGGCGCGCCGATAATAGCGGCAAAGCCTGCGCGTGTTTGTGGTTTTGTGCTCATGATGGCCACTCTTCTAACAAATGAATAGCCGCATAGCGTTCGGCGTCCTTTTTGGATTTTCCTGTTCCTGTCGCGCGGCCCACGCCCTCGACTTCAACCTGTATCACGAAAAGCGGCTTATGATCAGGCCCGGACCGATTGAGCGTGGTGTAAGTGGGGAGTGTTTTTTTGGCAATGGAGGCCTTTTCCTGTAACGTTGTTTTTGGGTCCTTCATAGATTTATCCGTGACGGCGTCGATGTCAGTTTTCCAATGGATATTAAAGAAATTTTGAGCGGCGGGGAAACCGCCATCTAGATAAATAGCGCCGATAATCGACTCGCAAGCATCCCCTAATATCGAGATTTTATCGCGCCCGCCCTGACGTTCCTCTGAAGGCGAAATTAATAAAGCATCCCCAATGCCCAGATGACGGGCTATGCGAGCGCAGGTTTCCTTGCGCACCAACGCATTAAGCCGTCTGGCTAAAGCGCCCTCTTTCTCGCGACTCAAAAAGAATAATTTCTCTGCTGTCATCAGGCCTAAAACGCGATCTCCAAGAAATTCGAGTCGTTCATAATCAGGAGTCTTGCGCCGTCCATCTCCATAAGAGCTATGGGTCAATGCGCGCATGGCAAGCTCTTTATCTTTGAAGATATAGCCCATTCTGTTTTCGAGAATGCTCAGGCGGCGATATTCGGGCTTCATTTTATGCCCTTGAAGAAACGGTCCCCGCGCATATTTGCCCATGTCCAAGGCTTGAAGAGCACGAAGTCATTATCCACTGAGAGAAGGACAAATTCTGCTTTTCCCATAAGATTTTCAGTTGGTATAAACCCCGCGCCGCCTTTAATAACGGGCACACGGCTATCAAAGGAATTGTCTCGATTGTCGCCCATCATGAAATAATGCCCTGATGGAACTGTAAACACAGACGTATTATCTAAGGGGTTGTTTGTTTGTGCGTCAAAATAAATATGCTCATTGCCATTCTCAAAAGTTTCACGCCAAGCTTCTGCAATTGCGTTATCACCATATTGATTGACGAACTCTTGTTCCCCAATCAACTCCGCGCTGACGGCTTTGCCATTGATGAATAACTTACCTTTTTGAACTTGCATCTGATCACCAGGCAATCCCACGAGGCGTTTAATGAAGTTTTTATCATCCCCTTCGGGACGGAAGACTATGACATCGCCGCGATCGGGTTCACGCTCAAATAGACGTCCTTTTTTCACCGGAAACGGCAGCGGCGCAGCGGCATATTTTCCATATCCCAATGAATATTTTGTCGTGATAATATAATCACCCTTCATCAACCCGGGTAACATTGAACCGGAGGGGATGTGGAACGGTTGAAACAGAAAGGTTCGTAAAACAATGGCAATACCAAGGGCCCATGCAATGGTGCTGAGCGTTTCAATAATTGGATTAGCGGACTTTTTCTTCTCTTTCGCCATGTCTAGGCGTCCTGCGCTTCGATAATCGCATAGGCGACAGCGTAAGGATAATCATCCGAGAGGCTTAGATGCACATGCGCTTTAAATCCGTCGGGTGTTTTAGCATTAAGCCGTTCTAATGCGCCGCGATACAGCACAGCTTGCGGACGTCCTGAGGGGTCGTTTTTGACTTCAACATCTTGCCAAGATAGTGCGCCTGAAGAAGATGTAGCCAAAGCTTTCGCGACCGCTTCTTTGGCGGCAAACCGTTTGGCGTAAAAAGACGCTTTTCCAGATTTGCTTTCGCAATAAGCCTGCTCATGTTCTGTGAAGGTTTTGTCGAGGAAACGCTGTCCATACTTCTCGATGGATTTTTCTATGCGGCTTATGTCGCAAATATCTGTACCGATGCCTAAAATCATGAGCCGTATCTAGCCTGTGTTGCGCGGCGATGCATCTCTTTTATTGCGGGCTCTAGGCCCATAAAGATAGCTTCGCCAATGATGAAATGTCCGATGTTAAGTTCCATACCTTCGGGGATAGCCGCGATAGGTTCCACATTATCAAATGTGAGGCCGTGTCCAAAGTGAACCTCAAGCCCCAAAGAGTGAGCTAACGTTGCACCTTTCTGAAGGGCATCCAAAATTTTATCAGCCTTGTCTTGCTTATCCTCATCTAAAGCATGAGCATAAGCACCGGTATGAAACTCAACAACTTTCGCGTCGGTTCGAGCGGCCGCTTCTATCTGATGGGTCACAGCTTCGATGAAAAGAGAGACGCGAGACCCATTATCATTTAGCGCTGATATGATGGGCACGAGACGGTTATGCTGACCAGCGACATCTAGCCCGCCCTCAGTCGTCCGTTCTTCCCGGCGTTCGGGGACGATGCATACGGCTTTGGGGTTAAGGCGCAGGGCGATGTCTTGCATCTCACTCGTTGCCGCCATTTCCATGTTGAGCGGGATGTTTTCGCTCTCGCAGAGTAGCTGCAGGCGCTCCATATCGTCATCACGCATATGGCGGCGGTCTTCACGCAAATGCGCCGTTATACCATCGGCTCCTGCTTGAATGGCTGCCCATGCTCCTGCAACAGGGTCTGGGTGCTCACCGCCCCTTGCGTTTCGCACAGTCGCGATATGGTCAATATTGACCCCAAGCCTTGGCAGTGGTTTTTCCACTAAGACAGGCCCCGGCTACCAGGTTTAATCGCAGGGATGTCTTTGAGCTCATTAGGTAGTTCGTTCGGGTCATAATCAGGAAATTTACGCGCGGCGAGACTAACAAGCGGCACGCCAATATCTGCAGTTCCGTTTGAGCGGTCAAAGATACAGGCACCGGCAATCACCTTCGCGCCCGTCTTGTTCATCGCCGCTATACATTCGCGGGAGGACAGGCCCGTTGTGACAATGTCTTCGACCATAAGTACTTTTTGACCCGGCTGTAGGGTGAACCCGCGGCGCAAACAAAACTCTCCGCCTTCGCGTTCTACGAAAAGAGACTCTAGGCCCATATGGCGGGCGGTTTCATATCCCGGAATAACGCCGCCCATGGCAGGCGCTACGATTATATCGGGCTGAACATCTAAGCTCGCAGTCACCTTTTCGGCCAAAGCTTTACAGAGCTTGGAAGTTAGAACTGGGTTTTTAAAGATAAGCGCTTTTTGCAGAAAGACTGAACTGCGACGTCCGGACGACAAAATGAAATGTCCTTCAAGTAAAGCGCCGGCTTCGCGGAAGACGTCTAAAACATCATCAGTATTCATGAAATTATCTCGTTATTCTTCTAAGGACTCAGCACGAGTCCGTTTCGCGGACACGACATAGGCGCTGGCGCGCAAGGCCGCAACTATTTGCATGAGGTGTCGGTTGTCGGACACTTCAATATCGATAACCATGTCAAAAAATGACGGGCTACGTTTCAAGGTTTTGATGTTAGTTAGGTTCCCGCCAGCTTCGCCTACAATTTTTGTTACATCAGCCAAAGCTCCGGGAACGTGTTCAACTGTGGTCGTGATGCGAGCCGTAGAGGCGGTTTGCCCTGCGGCGCGGCGCCAGCCCAAATCCAGCCAACGGTCTTGCTGACCTTCAAGCTCCGCCAAAACTTCGCAATCAATTGAGTGAATATCCACACCATGACCTTCGGAATGAAACCCGACAATGCGGTCCCCCGGTATAGGCGAACAACAATTGGATAGATGCATTGATACCCCCGCCCGCAGACCATCACCTTTGACGTATAGCCTAGCCGTATTATCATCAATCATTTCGCGATTGAAGAATTTATCTAGCGTCTTCGTACTTTCACGGCCCGGGAATACCGCATTCATGAAGCTTTTAATGGAAAGGTTACCGCGGCCCAGAGCTTCATATAAGGGATCGACAGTTTCGAAGTTCAGCCGTTTCAGAGCGTCAACAAGAGCGCTCTCGCTAAAGTCTTTATCTTCACGCGCAAAAGCATGATCGGCGAGCATCTGACCAATGCGCTTAAATTCATCGGCCTCACCTGTTCGAGTTAGCCGCCTCAAGGCCGAGCGAGCCTTACCTGTCACAATCATATTTTCCCAATCAGGCTGTGCTTCGGGTTGGCCGCCGCGAATAATTTTGACGACCTCGCCGTTATTTAGGCGTGTTCGCAGTGGGGCTTCGCGGCCATTGATAACCGCGCCAATACAAGTATCGCCAACTTTTGTATGGACAGCGTAAGCAAAATCAAGCGGCGTAGCCCCGCGCGGCAGAGCAATGAGATCACCTTTTGGCGTGAAGGTGAAGACTTGGTCCGTGAACATTTCCAATTTGGCGTGTTCCAAAAACTCATCCGCGTCCCCACTTTGCTCCATCATCTCTACAAGAGGACGAATGCGGCGCAACGGGTCGCCGCCACTTTCTTTGGCGCTGTCTGGGTCATAAGCATAGCTATTATCTTTGTAAGCCCAATGCGCAGCGACCCCGCGTTCGGCGACATCTTCCATGCGCTCTGTGCGAATCTGAAGTTCAACGCGGCGATTGTCAGGCGAGATAATCGTCGTTTGCAAAGACTGATATCCATTGGGCTTAGGAACCGAAATGAAATCCCGGAAGCGCGCAGGAACGCAGCGATATTTTTGATGTAAAAGACCTAGGGTGTGATAACAATTTGCGGGTGTATCGACGATAACCCGAAAGGCAAAAATGTCGGCCACATCATCAAAGCTGATGCCTTGGCGCTGAAGTTTTCTCCAGATTGAATAGGCACGTTTTTCGCGGCCATAAATACGTGCAGAGACTGAATGTTCCTCCATCAAATTCCGCAGCGCTATAGACAATTCTGATATGGCGACTTTTTGGTCGGACCGCCAGCTTTCCAGCCGTTTTGTAATACTCTCAAATGCGGACGGGTTTAGATGTTTGAAAGATAAATCTTCAAGCTCTGAACAGATGCGGTCAACACCAACCCGCCGGGCTAGCGGCGCGTAAATTTCTAGTGTCTCGCGAGCGATACGTTCGCGGGATGCAGCCTTAGGATGATATTGCAATGTGCGCATATTATGTAATCGGTCACATAATTTTACGAGCAACACCCTGACGTCACGGCTCATAGCCAGAACGAATTTTTGAAAGTTTTCGGCTTGGGCGCGCTCTTTGGAGGCATTAGCTGAAAGTTCTACTGCGCCTAATTTGGTGACCCCTCTGACAAGCTCTGCAATTTCGGGCGTAAATTCTGCTGCCATCTCATCATAGGTGACATGGGTGTCTTCGAGAACGTCATGTAAAAGCGCTGTACAGATGCTGGCGACATCAAGGTGAAGTCCCGCAAGTATGCCTGCGACTTCGATGGGGTGCGCGTAATAGGGATCGCCCGAATGACGCATTTGTTCGCCATGCGCTTTGATAGAGAAGATATAAGCTTTGTTTAAAAGCGCTTCATCAACGGACGGGTCATAGGCGCGGACCATATCCACCAATTCATATTGGCGCAGATAGGTTTGGCCCTTTTTCGGGAGGGCAGCTTTGATATCAGCAGGCTTGTTCACAGCTTCAATATAAGCCCTGAATCGCATTCGGCTACAAAAAAGGCCGCCTTAAAGGCAGCCTTTTAAAGAAATATGCGGTTAGCTGATTAGAAACGGCTCGAATTGTCATTATCGCGGTCACTTTGCAACGCGCGGAGCAATTCGTTTTCATCCATTTCAGCTTGTGGTTTCGCTTCGCCGTGCTCAAGAGCCAATACTGGCGCTTCTTCTTCAACATCAGGCATGTCGTCATCTGTGATAACGCGCTGTAGGTTAGAGACGAGGCTTTCCCGAAGATCGCCAAGGTCCAATGTTTCTTCAGCGAGTTCACGCAATGAGACAACAGGTGTTTTGTCATTATCGCGGTCAATAGTCAGCTCTGCTCCAGCAGAGATATTACGGGAACGGTGAGAGGCGAGCAGGACCAAATCGAAACGATTAGGAACTTTTTCGACACAATCTTCAACGGTAACGCGGGCCATAGGGCACTCCAAATATAAAAGGGCCGCCTAAAGCAGCCTGAATCGAACAGCTATATAGGCAGATTGGCGGCAGGATGCAAGCAGGGTTTGTTGCGCAGATGCATAGCCGTGGAAAGGCTGTAAAATTAGACCTTACCCAACCACATAATATTTTTCACATCAGCGAAAGGCAGACGAGCTGTCCAGTATGTGAGATCATAGGCTTGAATGGGGTCGCGCCAGTCTTCTGCGATTTCGAACAAGGGAAACAGCACAAAGCCTCGCGTTAGCATTCTAGGATGCGGCACAATCATACCGCCCTTATCCTCAATTACCTGTCCTCTAAAATCGAGCAAATCTAAATCTAGTTGGCGGGCCGCATTTTTAATACTGCGTTCCCGTCCGAACTCTGCTTCGACCTCGTGGAGAATATTCAAAAGCGCCCTCGCCGTTCCGTCAAACCCTACCTCAGCACAGGCATTGATATAGTCAGGCTGGTGACTGCCGGGCGGCCAAGCGGGGCTCTGCCAAAGTCCAGACATTTTGATGATATCCACGCCTCTGGCCGCAAGGGCTTTGCTCGCCGCAGGAAAGGTTTCTTTAGGATTGGACAGGTTAGCGCCAAAGGCAATATAGATGGGTTTCATATTTTTTGACATTTTAAAACCTTGGAGCCTTATAGATGGCTTTCTATCCTGACGAACGCATAGCTTTATTTATTGACGGGTCAAACCTCTATTCCACAGTGAAAACACTCGATTTCGATATTGATTACGGCAAATTGCTCGAGCTCTTCAAAGGTAAAGGTCGTCTTATACGCGCCAATTATTATACGGCTTTAGTCGAGGATGATGATTTCTCCCCTATACGCCCCCTGATTGACTGGCTCGAATATAATGGTTGGCATGTTGTGACCAAGCCTGCCAAATCACTAATAGACCGTAACGGACGCCGTCACATTAAAGGCGATATGGACCCTGAAATTATCGTCGATATGCTGAGCTTTGCCCCATATATCGACCATCTCGTTCTTTTCTCAGGTGATGGAGATTTTCGTATTGCTGTCGAAGCCCTGCAAATGCAAGGCGTCAGGGTGACCGTTGTATCGACCATGAAGTCAAAGCCCGTCATGCTCGCAGATGAACTCCGCCGCCAAGCCGACGCCTTTATCGAGATTGCTGATATGGATAAATTATTCGGACGTCCAAAACGCGATCATGAGGAGGATGACTAATGGCCTTTCAAGAACCTCATAGAGATTGCGACCGTTGCCCTCGTTTGCGCGCCTTTTTGCTTGAAAAACGCGAGGAGCTTCCGACTTATTATAACGCGCCCGTCCCAAGTTTTGGCGACCCTAAGCCTAAGCTGCTCATTGTCGGCTTAGCCCCAGGCATGCACGGCGCGAACCAAACGGGACGTCCTTTTACAGGCGATTGGGCGGGAGACCTGCTCTATGCCGCTTTGGCCGAATATGGCTTTAGCCAAGGCACTTATGGCGGCACGGCAGATGACGGGCTGAAGCTCAAAGGCGCGATGATTACAAACGCTGTGCGCTGTGTGCCGCCGCAGAATAAGCCCGTTGGCGCAGAGTGTACCGCCTGCCGCCCCTTCTTAACGGAGCAAATAGAGAGCCTGACATCGGTAAAAGCTATTCTGTGTTTAGGTAAGATAAGCCATGATAATACGGTTAGAGCTATGGGTTTGAAACTAAGCGCCTATCCTTTTGGGCATCATAAAATACATGAATTACAAAGAGATAGGCGTCTTTACTCAAGTTATCATTGCTCGCGTTACAACACGAATACCAAGCGCTTGACTGAAGAGATGTTCTATAAGGTATTTGCGGATATACGCGGGTTTATTGGATACTAACCCCTATCGCGCATCAGGCGGGCTTTATCGCGCTTCCAATCTCTGTCTTTCTTAGTGTCGCGCTTGTCGCCTTTATCCTTACCTGTTGCCACGCCAATGAGAAGTTTCGCGGTGCCTTTGTCATTAAAGTACATTTTGAGCGGCACAATGGTGCGGCCTTTACGCTGCGTTTCATTCCATAACTTACTGATTTGCTTACGTTTTAGCAGAAGTTTACGCGGGCGTGTCGGGAGGTGATTAAATTGACTGGCCGGCGCGTAAATCGGGATATTGGCGTTAATCAGCATCAATTCCTGATTTTCAATGGCTGCGTAGCTTTCGGCAATATTGGCCTGCCCTTCACGCAGGGCTTTGACTTCAGTCCCGACCAGCACAATACCCGCCTCAAAGGTCTCTTCGACTTTGTAGTCGAAACGGGCGCGGCGATTTTCAGCAATCGTTTTATTATTGGGGTCTGCTTTTTTGGCGGCCATAATTAGACGTCAACACCTGCCATTTGCATGGCGCTTTTCACGGCCTTTTTAGTCTCTTCGCGGCACGGCGTTATCGGCAAGCGCACGTCTGTGTCCATGCGCCCTAATGTATTGAGTGCGTATTTGGCAGGCGCCGGGCTCGGATCAATGAAGAGGTCTTGATGTAAGCGGTGAAGTTTCTGGTTGATAACTTGCGCGCCAACAAAATCTTTGGCCATCATTAGGTTATGAAACTCGGCATAGATAGCTGGGGCGACATTAGACCCCACCGAGATACACCCCTTCCCGCCATGCGCGGCATGACCAAGTGATGAGGGGTCGTCGCCTGAGAGCTGAATAAAGTCCTCTCCGCAGCGCTCAATCAAGCCAGCCACGCGCGTAATGTCACCTGTCGCGTCTTTACATCCAATAACTGTCGGGAGTTTGGACAGGCGGCCCATCGTATCATTGCTGATGTCCACGACCGAGCGCCCAGGGATATTGTAAACGACGATAGGAATATCGACGGCTTCTGAAATGGCTTTGAAATGTTGATAAATGCCTTCTTGGCTGGGCTTGTTATAATATGGCGTAACGACAAGCGCGGCATCTGCGCCGACATCTTTGGCCTTTTGAGCATAAGCAATCGACATGCGGGTTTCATTTGACCCTGCTCCGGCAATTATAGGAACGCGCCCATTGGCGGCTTCGACACATAATTCAATTACGCGGCGATGCTCGGCATCTGTCAGAGTCGCGGTCTCTCCGGTGGTTCCGCAGGGCACAAGTCCATGTGTTCCGCTCTTGATTTGCCACTCTATAAAGTCTTGAAAGGCAGTCTCATCCACGGCCCCGTTTTTGAACGGCGTCACTAAAGCTGTTATCGAACCGTGTATCATAAAAGTCTTTCTTGGCGTAAATCACAGGATACAAAGTGTGTGGGTTACATATGTGTTATTTTCGCGGTCTATTTGCGTTCTTTTCTTGCTCTGCGCAAGAGAGGGTTTAGTGTATTTTCATGCATATAAACCGATTCAACCCTGCCGCAGCGTCTCAACGCAGTTTTTGGGTCTCTCTCCTGACGATTTTTGTTTTTTTTATTATGGCAGCTCAGACGCTCGCCAATGCGGCTATTCCTACGCCGCGTATAAAGCCGCCAGCCCCAAGTGCCTCTGAATTTTTAAATGATAGAGACTCCGAGCATTTTCGCCGAGGCTTGCGGGCAGCGAACAAACGCCATTGGGTCGATTTGGAAGATCAAATAAGAAAGCTGAATGATCCTACAGCAAAAGATGTGCTGCGCTGGGTGCGCGCCGCGCGAAATCCGAATGTGTCTTTTAAAGATATTAGTTATGTCGTTCATGACCTGTCTAACTGGCCGCGTATGACGTCGATACGGGCTAAGGCTGAGGGAATATTATTTGATGTTCCTCTGTCAGCGAATAAGACAATTGACTGGTTTCAAGGCAAAGAACCTGTGTCAGGCGAAGGCCGCGCAGCTCTGGCCCGCGCCCATTACAAGCGCGGCAATAAAGTCAGCGGCGATTTATGGCTAAAATCTGCCTGGCGCGAGTCAAAGCTAACGCGCGCACGTCAGCAAGAGCTGTTTAAGCATTATCGCGGCAAACTCACCCAAGAAGATCATGCTGTACGTGCCGATCATTTGATCTGGCAAGGACGCCGCCATCATTCCAAAGCCGAAGCCTTGCTGCCGCATATGGCTAAGAAACAACGTGCACTTATGAATGCCCGCATTCGCGTTGCCTCCAATCGCTCTGGTATGGATGCCGCGATTAAGGCAGTCCCGCAGGAATACAGAAATGAAGCCGGGCTTCTTTATGAGCGGGCAAAATGGCGCCGCCGTAAGAAGACCAAAGATTACGCCCTGCCCGTCTATTTGCAGATCGTCAATCCGCCGCTTGATCTGGCTGGGCGCGAGGCCATCTGGAGAGAAAAGCGTATCATGCTGCGCTGGGCGATTGAGAATAAGAAATATAACCAAGCCTATCAGCTCAGCACAAATCATGGCCTGACGCGAGGCGGAGGATTTGCTGAAGCTGAATTTACAGCTGGATGGTTGGCATTGACGAAATTAAATCAACCCCAAAAAGCGGCTGAGCATTTTAAAACACTCAAAAATGGTGTATCGCTCTCTGTGTCCCTGAGCCGTGCGGCCTATTGGCAAGCGCGTGCGGCAGAAACCTTAGGAGACCCAAATGCACAAGCTTATTATTCTGAAGCGTCGGGTTACACCAATACATATTATGGGCAATTAGCGGCTGATAAAGTCGGCGGTAGCCCATCACAATTGGTTCTTCCTGTTGAAGCTGACACGGCGGCATTGAAGCCCGCATTCGAGGGAGACCCGCGCGTCCGCGCCATGCACCTTTTGGGCGAAGCTGGAGAAGAGCGCTTCTTTACAAACTTTGCCTTCCATCTGGACGATGTGTTGGATGATAAGCGTCAATTATCTCTACTGTCTCAACTCTCTAAGGATTATGGCTATATGCGGCCATCGCTGCGGGCGGCAAAACAGGCTTCGCGTTTTCAATCCATGCTGACAGATTCGGGTTATCCTAAAGTTGAGGAAATTGAATCCCTACCCGCCAAATTTGATATACCCTTCGTCTATGCTGTGGCGCGCCAAGAGAGCGAATTTGAGTTCAATGTGGTCAGCAGTGCCAAAGCTTATGGCATGATGCAGATGATTGACAGCACCGCCAAATATACAGCGCGTAAACACCGTATTCCTTATTCCCGTTCAAAACTTACGGCTGACCGCGATTACAGCGCAAAGCTCGGAGCCCATCACCTCCACGACTTACTTGATATGTTTGATGGCTCTTACATTCTCGCCGCTGCCGCCTATAATGCAGGCCCGCATCGTTCTAAAACTTGGATTAAAGCTTACGGCGATCCCCGGACAGGCGAAATTGATCCGATCGATTGGGTCGAATCCATTCCATTTTCAGAAACACGAAATTATGTTCAGCGCGTTATGGAAAACATGCAAGTCTATCGGGCTCGCCGCAACGACAATCAGAGCAATAACCAAATTTACAGAGATCTCACTCAGGGCGCATTTTAAAGAGGCGCACCATAAATATCGAGCTCAACCACCTCACCTTTATTGTGCTTTTTTGCAAACGCTTTGACAGGTTCAAACTGTGTAGCCTTGTCGCCAACGACGACATAGATCATATCTGATTCATCCAGATACTTCGCGGCGATGTTTTGAAAGTCCGCCACACTCATCTCGACAAGCGCGTCCTGCTCTTCTTCGAGATATCGCTTGGACCGTTCATATTTTGAAATACTTTGCAACGTGCCGAGCTTTGTCCGCAAGCTTTCAAAAGCGCGAGTGTTGTCTTTTATGATTTTCTGTTGTGTGGTCTCGCGGTCCTGGGCATCGAAATCAGGGCCGTAATTCTCGACCATATCCTGTATCACATCCAGAGATGCGCCCGTGGCATTGACTCTGACACTGGTGCGAATACGGAAGGGCTGTGGAGTTGATCCGCCTGAGACTCCAGAATATGCGCCATATGTATAGCCTTTCTCGATCCGCAATGTCTGGGATAAATCGCCCGCAATACTCCCGCCCAGTTTTTCATAAGTAAAATCAAGCTGACGCTATCGAATTAGGGTTAGCCTCGCGGCTTTTTAGGCGTGTGAGGGTTGCAGATTTTACTGTCTCAAACTCTGCCTCTTCCCAACGCAGTGCAGTCAGGATTTCTTCAACTAATGTAACTGTCTTTTCAAAATTGCGCGACAATGTCGTTGCGCTGCTGACAACTTCCTCACGAGTTGTGGAGACTGAAATGCCTGAGCCGAGCAGCCCGATGGCTTGTTCTAATTCAGCAGGTGTTTTTGTGGCTGTACCTTCATTCATAAGGCCTGCAAGTAAACTGGCGCGGCCCGCTTGCCATCAGGGTCAAGCCATGTGCCGCCTGGTATGGTTACATTGAAAGTAACAAGCGGTGTCTCTGAATTTTCAATGCCCAACAAGCGCACATCATTCGCGTTGCCTCCCATATGTCAGGCATTTTAAATAGCGGGAGTTCCCCAAAAGGTGGTTCTGAGCAGTCATGTTTGGTGATTGTTTTCTCATTAACCGCTTCTTCGCCTTGAGAAACCTCTACTGCTTATATGTCATGCCTGTCTGCCTATATTTTTATCGCTCTAAATTTTGTTTTCTAAAAGCTTATCCGCCCGAAGCGCTAGATCTGGGTCTACATTTCTGCCCGTCAGCACGACACATATGGTTTTTAGCTCGGACTTATCTGATAATTTACCTTTTAATAGCGCGGCCATAGCTACTGCCCCGCCGGGTTCCAATTGCAAGAT
>ENA-ORXM01000498-ORXM01000498.1-marine-metagenome-genome-assembly--contig:-NODE-498-length-69400-cov-6.944477_pt1 | contig 69400 bp, 68 predicted proteins | sample MGYA00237867_ERZ511480 | MGnify/ENA primary metagenome ERZ511480 (study PRJEB26309, sample SAMN06266103) | marine metagenome | isolation source: Algal blade | place: United Kingdom:Sidmouth, United...
TGTTTGCAGAGCGAGGATTAATCCATGACAGCAGCAGAATGCAGGTATTACTGCTCAGCTCAACCTTGGATCCAAATTATGCACGAGCTCTGGAGAGCCGTTTGCCCAAAACTCTACACCTGCTCGATGCACCTATGTCTGGAGCACCCATTGGCGCCGAACGCGGAAGCCTGTCGTTCATGCTCAGCGGTGATGCGCTGCAGCTAGACTTACTCATGCCTGCATTTGGCGCGATGGGCCAGCACTTCCATCGACTCGGTGAAGCAATCGGCGCCGGCCACACTGCCAAAGTTTTGAATAATTTTTCAGCAGCAATGTCAGTTGTCGTCACACGACAATTGATGGAGGTGAGCGAAAAATTAGGGTTGTCGAGAGAGCAATTGTTAACAGTAATGAATAGCAGCTCGGGACAGAACTGGTTCACCTCTGGCTTTGACGACATCAACTGGTCTAAACAAGGCTTCCAAGCAGAAAACACCATCGGCATTTTAGAGAAAGACGTTAACTGCTTCGGGCAAGCCGTTCACAGCTTGACGTCTACGCCACTGATTACCTTACAACAGGCATTACTAGATAACTTGAAAGCGCTAAAACCCCTAGAAAAGTAAAGCTGTGCCTAGACGGCATCAGGTAGCATCACGGGTGAATTGCTCGATCACTCCTGCTGCAGCGCCAACTCGATTAACGCTGCAAACATCTGAATACCATTCACCAGTATCTCGTCCGGAAAATTGAAGTCGGGATTGTGCAGCGCCGGCCTGTTAAGCCCCGAGCCCAAACCAAACATAGCGCCGGTATAGGCTTTTGTGATTTCGCCAAAATCCTCACCCCAACGAAAGGCGTGATCGATAGTTGTGAAGTCATATCCGAGCAGAGCTGATACTTGCTTGATCATGTCAAAGCCAAGCTGACTGTTTACACTGGCGGTAAAGTGCTCCTTTATTTCAAACGCCACGCCCAATGCGTGCAACTCTGCAATATTTCGCGCGCATTGTGAAAGCTCCTGCCACATGCTCTCAAGCACGGCTGCGTCGGCGGACCTCAAGGTAAAGTGCAGCTCTCCATTTGCGGGATAAACACCCGAGGCCTGCACCCCCATTTGACTGTAAACAGGAACAACTAACGCATAGGCACCAGGTCGATCATACCGCGCCTGGATATCACGGGCTTTCAGGGTTAGCTCCGCTAGCGCTAGCGACGGACTGACGCCTGTTTCCGGCTGCGCGCTATGCGCTTCTTTGCCAGAAAATTTTATAGCGACATACTGTACTTCAGAAGCGAATGTGCCCGACTTGCAAACGACTTCACCGACTGGGTAACCCGGCAAATTATGCAATGCAAAAGCAAAGTCCGGCTGGATTTTTTCGAAATTTTTATGCCGACAACATTGCCTAGCACCTGTGCCCGTTTCTTCGTCCGGTTGAAACAACAGCACAACCCGCCCCGACACAGGTCTTTCAACGAGCTGCTGCGCCAATCCAGCAAGAATAGTCATGTGCCCATCGTGACCACACTTATGCCCTACGCCATCGTAGACGGAACGATAAATAATGTCGTTGTTGCTTTCATGGATAGGCAGCGCATCCAGCTCGCACCGAATCATCACAGTTTTACCGGCAGTCGCGCCCGTATACACCGCCGCAAAACCGGCTCCGTCCAAGAACACTATCTCATCCGGCTTCGCATTTTCATTGAGGAATTGCAGTACAGCCTTTGCTGTCTCACCCTCGTGGCGCGAGACTTCCGGGTGTGCGTGTAGCCAATGCCGCAGGCGAATCAGCTTCTCAAGATCTATGTTCAACCACATCTCCTTGAGCAGGAAAACCACTACCCCTTTGATCGCTCATCACGAAGGTTCGAAAACGATTTTAGCCGACCAAATTTAACACTAGGCGCTTTCTAGCTTTACAAGAGCTACTGCTGTTTGTGCTGCTAGAGCAGCGTTATTAAGCACCAGTTTGATATTGGTATCCAAACTTCGACCAGCGGTTTTTTCGGCGATGCTCGCCAGCAAGTAGGGTGTAGTGTTTTTTCCTGTAATGCCTTGTTTATCCATCTCCACAATCGCTTCATCGATGAACAGATCAATCTCTTCTGTGGGAATTGCATCCGCCTCGGGCACCGGGTTGCCGATGATCATACCGCCGGTCATGCCGAGCTGCCACTTGGTGTAAATCGCTTCGGCCAAGCTAGCCGGATCATCTATTCTGTAGTCGACGGCAAAGCGCGAACTGCGCGCATAAAAAGCAGGTAGATTATCCGTTTGATAACCGACGACGGGAACACCCTTGGTTTCCAGATATTCAAGCGTTCTGCCGACGTCTAGAATGGATTTAACACCAGCGCACACAACCGCTACGCTCGTTTGAGCCAACTCTTCTAAATCAGCGGATACGTCCATCGTTGATTCAAATCCACGGTGTACTCCGCCAATGCCGCCCGTTGCGAAGATCGAAATACCCGCCATAGCGGCCACAATCATCGTGGACGCAACGGTTGTTGCACCGTCTATTTTCTGCGCCACTACAAAGGGAATATCACGTCGTGAGGTCTTGATCACTTTGCTGCCCGCTTTGCCTAGGTATTCTAATTCTGCGCCACTCAATCCAACTTTTAGTCGCCCATTGAGTATTGCGATAGTGGCCGGTGTCGCGCCATTGTCTCGAACAGTTTGCTCAACCATTAGCGCCGTTTCCACATTTCTGGGATACGGCATACCGTGGCTTATAATGGTCGACTCCAATGCCACCACTGCCGATCCTTGCTCAAGAGCACGAGCAACCTCAGGTGCGATATCTAAAAGCAATGCATTTTTATTCTGTTGAGTTGACATAGTGATTTTGGTAAACCTTTTCGACCTGTTGAATTGATAACGCACTGTTGTTCGTGCTTTTATCGCTTATAGTGACCGCCGCCGCGGCTTGTGCAAAGCCTATGCTTCGCGGTGTGTCCCACTGTTGCAGCTTGGCAAAAGCCAAGCCCGCGACAAAGGCATCCCCTGCGCCGTCGGTATTGACGGGCTTAGATGTTTTGATCGCCTCGTGTGTTGCTTGTTCTTGCGCACTGCTACAAAAAACACCTGCATCTCCCAAGCTGATGACAAGCCGTTCAACCCCCTGCTCGTGAAACCAATCCGCTAAACGCGGCAGATCGTCAGCCTTTTTACCTTTTATATCAGCAAGTGCTCGTGCTTCTGCGAAGCTGGGTTTCAGTGTATGCACACCTTTTAGGTAGGGCTTTATCTTTAATGCCTTACGCGTGGAGACGGTGTCAACAAACTTAGCTTGGTCGGGAAAGCTAGTCAGCAAATACTCAAGCGTCTCTTCACTAAGGTTGCAATCAATGACCATCAATTCGGCTTGCTTGAGCATAGCTTCGTGGTTTTTCAAATAGGCTGGGCTCAAACTGTCCATAATGGCCATATCGGAAATGGCCACTTGCATGCTGCCTTGATGATTCAAAATTGATAGATACGTAGATGTAGACAAACTGGGGTGCCGAAGCACAAACGACATATCTACGCCTGCATCCACACTGTGCTGATGAAGAAAATCCCCGTATTTATCTAGGCCAATCGGAGCCAACAGCCGTACATGTGTGCCCAAGCGTGAAAGGTTCTCGGCGATATTGCGAGCAACACCACCAGCACAGGTAAGTACCGTGCCTACGTTTGAATCACCCTCTACCAACTTATGTGCAGGCATGCCGTGGATATCGATATTGGCGCCGCCAATAACCACCACAAACGGTGACGCACTCAGCACGTAGCCACGCCCTTCGATAATGCCTTTTTTGGTCAGACTCATGATGTGACCAGCAACAGCTGAGCGACTGATGCCGAGCCTCTGCGCCATGGCCTCTTGAGAGATCATGGGCTCACTGCGGACTAGTGCTAATACACTGCTTTCACGCACAGACATAACAAATGTTCGTTAGTAAAACATTTGTTTAGATTAGATGATATCGACAACGAGATCAAGCCGATACTGAGCTGAAAAGTAAGCTCGCGAGCACTCGCTTCGCAGGCACTTACCCGCTTGCCGCGAAACAAAGCGCCCAGCAGGCACAAAGCCTTTGTACTGAAAACTAAGATAGATTGCTGTTGCAAGAACCTATGCACTTTAAAGCGAGGTTTAGAAACGGCTAATAGCGAAGATGCAGCGACTTCGGATTTATAACCCCGAAGTACGAAAAAGACAATGCTAGTCCTCTATTGCGCTTTTTTAACAACCGATAACAGCTTATGTATACAGGTCACCAAAAAATGCCTGATGCGTTAAGGTTAGTCGCGTATCAAACTCCAACTGGTGGTAGTCAGGCTCCATATACAGACAAAGCTTGTAAAATGCTTTGTTGTGATCTTTTTCTTTCAGGTGCGCCAATTCGTGCACACAGATCATCCGCAATAATGGCAGCGACATTTTTTTAAATGCAGAGCCGATACGAATTTCATTTTTTGATTTCAACTTATTGCCATGTACGCGAGAAATCTGCGTGTGCAGCCCTAGAGCATGATTGACAATGTGAATTTTATCGTCGTAAACAACTTTGCTCAAAGGCGGAGATTGCTTCAAATAGCAATTCTTAAGATCCAGTACGTAACCGTATAAGGCCTTATTCGAAGTATATACATGTGGCTCTGGGTACCGTTGCCTGAGCAGGTTTCCTAAACTCTTTTGCTGTACCAGCTGGTCTATCTGAGCAAGAAGATCAGGACTATAACCGCTGAGATACTGCTTAATATCAGCCATCTCAGCGCGACGACTTCAATTGCGCGCAGCCAGAGCCCTTAGCCACTTCACGCATCACCCCTTATACACTCCATGCATTTAATACGCTTACTTGTATTATCTGTAGTCTGAACCAAGATTGTACTTATCTAACAACGTTTGCCACTGCGCGTCCACTGCTGACCCGCTAGCGAACTCTTCAACCAATTCAAATACATCTTGCATCTCTGACGGCACGAGAATTCGGCGCTGGAAGCGTGTGTGAGGATAATGAGAAAAGTGGATTTTATCACTAAGCTCGAGCTGCTCGACATAATAAACAGCCGTGCTATTGGCCAGTATGGAAATATCAGTGTGCCCACTGGCAATAGAGAGTACTGCCGCTTTGTGCGAAGTTACATCGAGTCGAGTTATGTCACCACTGTTCACTAACTCATCAATGTATTGGTATTGGTGTCCAAGCACGGCAACCAACCTCTTCCCAATTAAGGAAGATGGCTCTTTGTACTCTACCGGCCTTGCGATCGGCGAAATAACCGCATTTTTGTCTCGCAGAATACCGCTACTCCACAAGCATTCGACCTTGATTTCGTTGTCAAACCAAGCGCTATTGACCCACAGGGCTATACCTTGAGCACCGGTTTCAAGGCGCTCATTCAAACGTACTCGGGGCAAAATTTCTACGTGAAACTCTTTAGCGCCATTAGAGCGTTCGCTGAGGAGTTTTGCCAAATCAAAGCTTAGCCCTGTCTTTTTTTCGGCATCAATTACAAACGGTGGAGTTGCATGGTAGGTCCAAACGGGGACGATTTCAACGGGCTCAGCAGAAACCTTTAAAGCACACAACAGGAAAGTAAATATGACAAAACTGCGGAACCCTTTTCCCATCACATGCCGTACCTGTAAATGCAGTCGCTGTCCGTTATCAAAGACAAGCCCGAAAGAAACAACTCCGAGGCATACACGCTATATGCAACAACCTGCGCTCGCCTATTGCTCATAGAACCATGTTAGCACTGTATTTCTTTTTGCGTGTATCCAAGCTACTGCTTAATAACTGGATTAGTTCCTATGCCAACTGATGGAGTCTGATATACGACATCATTAATTTCAGTTATCACAAGCGAGCCTTCTTGGCCTTAGCCAAGAAAACTCACTGCTTCTACAACCTTAGCGCGGCCACTCACCGAGTGGACAGCCAGCGCTACAACTGATCTAGGCAACGACAACCTGCACGTCTATATTTCCGCGCGTAGCGTTAGAATAAGGGCAGACAATGTGAGCTTGATCAACCAACGACTGCGCTTGATCATTTGGCATGCCAGGTACAGCAACAGTTAACGCAACCTCAATACCAAAGCCAGTAGGGATAGCGCCGATACCAACACTGGCACTAACGCTCACCTCATGCGGCAACGCAACTTTATTTTTTGCCGCGACAAATTTAAGCGCACCAAGAAAACATGCTGAATAGCCACAAGCGAACAGCTGCTCTGGATTACTGCCCTCGCCTCCTGAACCACCCAGCTCGGTAGGGGTTGTGAGTTTCACGTCTAGCTGTTTGTCAGATGTTACAGCGCGTCCATCACGGCCACCAGTGGCGCTAGCATTAGCAACATAGAGTACTTTTTCGATAGTCATCGTATTTCCTTAAGAATCATTGAGGCCGCCTTGGCCGGTGTGGAGTGTCAATTGACGCCTGACATCATATGCCTTCAACAAATACTATTTGTAACATATAATCTTATATTTTTGATTCAGAGTATTTCATGACCGATCGCCTCGAAGCATTATTCAATCGCTTTTCCATCCAAGCGAATGTCTTTCAGGCGGGCGTCTTATGTGGCGTCAATGAAATCCCAACACCTAGCGATGCGGGACAGTTGCACTTGATTAAAAGTGGCACGATCGAACTGCAGCATCAAAACGCCGAAACTTTGCTGATCACTGAGCCGAGTATCTTGCTGTACCCGAAACCCTTACCACGACAGGCTATCAGCAGCCGCGATCACGGTGCCGAACTGGTGTGCGCGAACCTCCATTTTGACGGCGGCTCTGCAAACCCCATAGTCACAGCACTTCCGGCGGTTTATTGTGTGCCGGTAAGCGAATTAGACGGCTCAGAAAGCATCTTGCGCCTATTATTTGCCGAAGCCTTTGATACGCGTTGCGGCAGACAAGCCTTGATCAATCGCTTGTTTGAATCCGTATTAATTCTTGTACTGCGCCATGTCATGGAATCAAATCAAGTAAACAGCGGCATGCTCGCTGGCATGGCACACCAAAAACTCAGAAAAGCACTGGTAGCTGTACACGAGCAACCTTCCGAGCCCTGGACGTTGGAAAGCTTAGCCAAGGTCTCAGGCATGTCACGTAGTGTATTTGCAACTGAATTTAGACAGACAGTGGGCTGTACACCTGGGTCATATCTGCAAAATTGGCGTATTCGTCTCGCACAACACGCCATACGCTCCGGTCAAAGCTTCAAGATGGTCGTCGCCGAGATTGGCTATGGCAGCGAAGCGGCTTTTTCAAGGGCGTTCAAGTCACAAACTGGTGTGACGCCACGCGAATGGCGTGAGAAGCTGAGTGCATAGAATAGTCAACTTAGTTTGTGTAAGGAAGCAATTGCATTGCACATCTCCCAGTCAACAACTCGGACGAACAAATGGCCATTTCTGAGCAGCCTTCAAAAGTAAGCTTGCCGCAGATCAACCCCGGTGTTAATACAATACTGGAATACTTGGTATTTAGGTTTCCGTCGATTGACGAGCAAACTTGGCGAGAGCGTATCGCTGAAGGCAAGGTACATTTCCACGATGGCACAGCGATCACAACACAAAGCCTCTTTCAAGCGCAACAAAGAATCTACTACTACAGAGAAGTGAAACAGGAGCCTACGATACCTTTCAAAGAAGCTATTCTGTTCCAAGATGAGCATCTGTTAGTGGCTTATAAACCGCACTTTCTGCCGGTGGTACCAGGCGGTATTTTTGTTAACGAATGTCTGCAAAACCGCTTGCGGCGCAGTACAGGCATTGAGAATTTACAAGCCTTACACCGCTTAGATCGCGTAACAGCGGGCCTTGTTATGCTTTCGAGCAGGCCAGAAACTCGCCATCTATACCATCAGCTATTTGAAACACGCCAAATACGTAAAACTTATCAAGCCATCGCCCATACCAACCAAGGTGAACAGCTGACGGGTCAAAGTTGGGAGGTCAAAAATCGGCTCATTCAATCACATCCTCGCTTTTGTATGCGCGTGGGCGAAGGAGAAAATAACAGCCACTCATTGATTCGTTGTGTTCAAGAAAACAATGGAAAAGCGCTGTTTGAATTGAACCCTATTACGGGGAAAACCCATCAGTTGCGCGTGCACATGCAAACTCTAGGCTGGCCGATACTGAACGACAAATACTACCCAAAACTGCAGCCATTATCTGCGGATGATTATTCAGCACCGTTGCAGTTATTGGCAAAAAAACTGCAATTTATTGATCCGATTAGTAATCAAGCAAGAGAGTTTAGTTATGACGGGTGTTTGTCGCTCACATAAAGGAATGAAAACTCGCTTCTGACGCGCCCCTGTCGGCTTCTCACACCGACGTAAATACAAGCCTATAGTGTTCAAATATCTCTAAGCGCTCAAACGCTCGTCTACCGGCACCGCCTCTAGAATTTGCAAGAGACGGTTTTGCTCTAGCTTAGCTTGTTTGACAGCCTCAAGCTTGACAGGCCCAAAGCCACGAATCGTGTCAGGCAACTCCGCGAGCTCCAGCACGGTGTCGTAGTTCTCGGCAGTCAAGAGCGTTAAGGCGTTGCCGATCTGCTGACGGTACTCCTTGATAAGCAGGCGCTCACTACGACGCTCTTCAGTACGGGCAAACGGGTCGAGCCACGTGCCACGAATTGGCTTCAACCTCGCTAGGAAACTCAATACAGGTTTGATCCACGGGCCAAAAGCGCGCTTCTTAGGCCGGTCTGTCGCCGGATCTATGGGAGACAGTAACGGCGGCGCTAGGTGATAGCTCATGCGTACTTCGCCCTCAAACTGTTGAGCGATACTCGCATCAAATGCCCCTTCAGTAATCAAACGTGCAACTTCATATTCATCTTTGTAAGCCATAAGCTTGTAGAGGTTTCGGGCCACAGAAAATGCTATGCGTTGCTCTGGATCTTTGTCCAATCCCAAAACCTTCTGTACAAAGTTCGAATAGGTCTCAGCGTAACCAACGTTTTGATAAGCGGTTAATCGCTCGACTCTATCGCGTAGTAATTCGTCCAAGCTTTGCACAGGAGTAGCGGTTATTTGCCCTGCAGTTGATTTTACTCGCTCGGGATCAACCGCCCACAACCGGCCCCAATAGAAAGCCATGTGGTTAAAGTCCACGGCCACTTTATTAAGTTGAATAGCTCGGGCTATAGACTCGTGCGACAGCGGTATCAGCCCGTTTTGCCAGGCTACACCAAGCAAAAACAGATTTGCCCCAATGGTATCACCCAAAAGTGAACGTGCTAGACGAGTCGCATCAACAAGGTGCGCCTGCCCTTCAGGCACTGACTGAAGCAATCTATTTTGCATCTTTGACCCTGGCAAACTAAACACTCGATCCCTGACAAAAGCGCCGGTCATCATCTCGTGCGTATTCACCACCACGTGCGCATCGGGACGCATTAGTTTCAGCGCCTGCGAACCGGCGCTGGTCAACACATCACAGCCAAGCATCAGGTTCGCACTTGCCGGTGCGATACGAATGGCTTTGATTTCATCGGGCGTATTGGCCAAGCGAATATGCGTGGTGACCGCGCCACCTTTTTGCGCCAAGCCGACCATGTCAATCAAGCCGGTGCCCTTACCCTCTAGGTGCGCGGCCATACCCAGCAATGCCCCTACAGTGACCACCCCTGTGCCACCAACACCAGTGAGCAAGATACTCTTAGGGGTGTCGAGTGTCAGAACCGGCGTCGGCGAAGGGAGCTCAATCCGTTCGTCGGCAACCGGCTCCGGCTTGCGTAACGTGCCACCTTCAACTGTGACAAAGCTAGGACAAAAGCCCTTGAGGCATGAGTAGTCTTTGTTACAAGCGGACTGGTCGATGGCTCGCTTGGTACCCAAGGCTGTTTCGAGCGGGAGAATCGCCACACAATTGGATTGCTCACCGCAATCGCCACAGCCTTCGCATACCGTCGGGTTGATCACCACTCTACGCGTAGGATCGGGCGCTAATCCGCGCTTGCGACGGCGACGCTTCTCGGTGGCACAGGTTTGCAGATACAACAACACTGTCACCCCTTTGACCGCAGCCAGCTCTGACTGGACCGCATCGAGCTGTGCCCGCGCATGAACCTTGCACGCTGATGGCAGCCCGCTCAGATCGATCTCATCCGCCGTATCGGAAACCAGCTCCACACGTGCCACTCCAGCGCCCGAGACCTCCTCCACAATCTGTTCAGGACGCAGGCCGCCTTCGTGGGTTTGCCCTCCCGTCATCGCGACCGCGTCGTTGTATAGAATTTTATATGTCATGTTGACACCGGCCGCCACAGCCGCTCGGATAGCCATCAAACCAGAATGGTTGTAGGTGCCATCGCCGAGGTTTTGGAAGACATGATCACGCGTAGAAAAAGGTGCCTCACCTATCCAGTTCGCGCCTTCCCCACCCATTTGTGTATAGCCCTCAGTGGCACGGCCCATGGCCTGCACCATCCAGTGGCATCCGATTCCGGCATAGCCGCGTGCGCCCTCGGGCAACTTGGTGGAACTGTTGTGCGGACAACCCGCACAGAAATAAGGAGTGCGCGCCACACCCAGCTCTTCATCCGCGCCGTGCTGGTACAGACCAACGCCCTGCGCAGCATCGTCGTTCAAGTTTGGCAAGCGCGTAGCTAGGGCCTGAGCAATCATCACAGGATCTAAGGCACCATATTCGGGAAACAATGCCCTGCCTGTTTCGTCTCGCTTGCCCACAATCACCGGCGCATTTGGCGTGCCATACAAAATATCGCGCAGTTGCGACTCTATCAGGCCGCGCTTTTCTTCGACCACAATGAGCAAATCCAGACCCGCAGCAAACTCTTGTATTCCCTGTGGCTCTAAAGGCCAGACCATGCCAATCTTGTAACTAGCGTATCCAGATTCCGCTGCGCGAGCCTCATCTATCCCCAAGTTAATGAGTGCGGTGGCAGTGTCCATCCAACTCTTTCCGGTGCTGACAATACCAACTCTGGGTGAAGAACCGCCGCTCCACACTATTTTATCCAGCCCATTAGCACGCGCGTAGGCATGCGCAGCAGCTAATTTGTGCGTATGTAATCGACGCTCTTGCTCGTGGCGATCATCAGCTGCTCGTATGTTTAAGCCGCCTTGCGGCATGTCAATTTCTGGCAGTGTCGGCCCCGCACGCTCTGCGGACAAAAACACCGAGCCACTGCTTTCAACGTTGTCCTTCACACACTTCAGTCCAACCCATAAACCGGAAAATCGACTCAGTGCCCAACCGTGTAAACCGTAGTCGACAATCTCTTCAATATTGGCAGGGTTAAGTATTGGCATCATGGCGTCGACCAACGCGTATTCGCTCTGGTGACAAACCGTCGAGCTTTCTGCCGTGTGGTCGTCACCTAGCAAAACCAACACTCCACCATGAGCCCCGCTGCCCGCTAAATTTCCGTGGCGAAAAACGTCGCCCGTACGATCAACCCCTGGGCCCTTGCCATACCAAAGTGCAAAAACGCCGTCTTTATTGCCTTCGCCGCGAATTGCGACTTGCTGGCTTCCCCAGACAGCGGTCGCCGCCAAGTCCTCGTTTAGGCCCGGCTGGAACATCACACCAACTGCTGCAAGGTCGCGCTCGGCCTGAGCAAACTGCAGATCGATACCGCCCAGAGGAGAACCACGATAGCCGGTGACGTAGCCCCCCGTGTTTAGACCTGATTGTTTATCAATTTTTGCCTGCATCAAACACAAGCGCAACAGTGCTTGCGTACCCGTCAGGTACACCTGAGAAATCGACAAATTGTACTTGTCGTTCAGAGAGACTTCAGTCACAGGGGACACATGGTTATGCATGGCGCTGCCGTCCAGATTAGGTGGCAAAATAGTTCTTACCTATTAGATATTATATATAATATATTGCAAGCAGAAATTTGGAGAGACTGCATGCGCGCAAAACTGAGCATCCCCGATTTGGCCGAAAAAAAGCGCCAAGGTGAACGATTGGTGATGGTCGCCGTGGGAGAAGTACTGACGGCAGCTTGGGCAGAGCGCGCCGGTGTTGATATTGTTGGTGTGGGTGACAGCCTAGGCATGACTCTCTACGGCCATGAAAACACGCTCAGCATCACCGTCGAGCAAATGATCGAGCACACCCGAGCAGTACGCCGTGGCGCACCCAACACTATGTGCTTTGTATCCATGCCCTACGGCTCGTACGCCACCGTTGATTTAGCCGTTAACAACGCGGTCAAGCTGATGAAAGAAAGCGGCGCTGACGCTGTCAAACTACAAGGAGGCCGAGAGAAGTTCGACATCATCAAAGCGGTTGCCGATGCTGGGGTGCCGGTAATGAGTCACGTGGGCTTGCTGCCGCACTACGTGCATCAATATGGTGGCTTTAAAATGCAAGGAAAAACAGCCGACGCCGCTCTGGAAATCATCGACAACGCACTCGCCATTCAAGAGGCTGGCGCCATTGGCTTAGAGATAGAGGCGATGCCCTATGAAGTGGGCAAGGCCGTGGACGATGCCGTGGATATATTTACTTTCTCTATCGGTGCTGGCGCCGCTGGCACCTGCCAGCTGCTCAACGGCTATGACCTCTTGGGTGCCTTTGACACATTCAAACCCAAGTTCGCCAAACGCTACGCCAACCTAGCAGATATCGCCGTGAAGGCCTTTTCAGAGTACGCCGATGACGTGCGCGCGGGCGCATTTCCAGACGCCGATCACAGCTACCAAATGAAGCCTGAAGAGGCACAGCAATTGGCAGAGTTGCTCAAGGAGACAACACATGAGTGAAAAAAGCACTGGTTCGCAATTGATTCCGAACGGCATGCTAGAAGACAACTACCCGCGCAATATGTGGTGGTGCGCAGCCCATGTGGATGAGATCACTGAGGCACCCTTGGCACGCTGGTTATTGGAAAAACCGGTGGTCATGTACCGCCTGGCCGATGGAAGCCCTGTGGCACTCGACAACCGTTGCCCACACCGATGGGCTCCACTATCCGAAGGCCGAGTTATCGACGACCAACTGGTTTGCCCTTACCACGGCATGGCGTTTGGGCAAGATGGCGTTTGCACGAGAGTACCTACTCAAAAAAACATTCCCAAAACAGCACGCGTGCAAAGCTACCCCATGCGCGAAGCCGGCGCTTTTGTGTGGATTTGGATGGGCGACCCTGAAATGATTGACCACGACCCAGTGGACATGTCTTACACCACCAACTCCGACTGGTCGTTTTTGCACGGCTGTCTAGAAGTCGAATGCAATTGGGTGATGATCCGTGAAAATGTCCTAGACCTCACGCACATCGCGTTTCTGCACACCAATACGTTCAAACAAAACGATTGGGAGAACGCACCCGAAGTGACAATGGAAGGCGACACCATTGTCTACCGCCAAGATTTCGCACCTTCCCCACTCAGCCCACTGTTTTGCGCTGGCTTTGGTTTTGAAGATGGCAAAGTCGTGAAGCGCGAACAGGAAGGTCGTATGCCTTCGCTCGCGGTGTCCTTTTCAGATTGGAATGTGCATGACATAGACGCCAAGCCTGGTGAGCGAGTCGATTACCTTGTCCGAGGCTGCCATATCGTGACGCCATCTCAGCGTGGAAAAACCCATTATTTTTGGGGTGTCGCTTTTGATGTACCAAACATCACGCCAGAAGTTGCACAAAAAACAGAGCACAATGTTGTCACCGCCTTTAACGAAGACAAAGACTTACTGCAAAAAATTCATGCGCAAGTATCCGCCGATCCACGCGGCTTAGACTTCCCCGAAATCAACCTTGGCGCAGACGTTGCCGGTGTGCGCGTGCGTCAGGTTCTTAAACGTAAACTGGACGCTGAACGAAATGGCTGAGATTGGAGCAAATACAAGGCTGCGTGTCTCGCCATACTACGAGTCCACCCTTTCCGAAGGCGTTGCTGCGTTCTCCCCCTACAATCGTATGCTGATGCCAGTATCGTACGGTGACCCAGTTTCCGAGTACGAACGACTGTTAAACGGCGCCAGCATGTGGGACGTGTCAGTGCAGCGACAGGTCGAAATCAAAGGACCAGATGCCTCACAGCTATGCCAGATTTTATCGGTCCGCGATCTCTCAAAATGCAAGGTGAATCAGGGCAAGTATGTGCCCATGTGCGATCATCGCGGCACGCTAATTAATGACCCCGTGGTACTCAAGATCACCGAAAATCACTATTGGCTATCGATAGCAGACAACAACATGCTGATGTGGGCACGCGCTATTGCCAGTGAACGTGGATTCAACGCACACATCTGTGAGCCTGACGTGTCACCCATGGCAATCCAAGGCCCCAAAGCAGAAGAAGTCGTGGCTGCAATATTTGGCGACTGGATTAAGGAGCTTAAGTTCTTCTGGTTTGATGACGCAGAAATCTTAGGCATTCCGCTCAAGATCGCCCGCTCTGGCTTCTCTAAACAAGGCGGCTTTGAGCTTTATTTAATGGACGGCAGCCGCGGCAATGACCTGTGGAATATTGTGCGCGAAGCTGGGCAGCCGTGGGGCATTGGTCCCGGCAACCCTAACCCCATAGAGCGAATAGAAAGCGGTTTACTGTCCTACGGTGGCGACACAGACGACGATACCAACCCCTTTGAAGTCCGTCTACGAAAGTATGTCGACCTTGACCTTGATGACTCGGTTATCGGCGTGTCGGCTCTACGCCAAATAAACGCAGAAGGCCCCAAACGCCATCAACTAGGCATTGTGCTGGACGACGACACACCGCAACCCGGACACGCTATTTGGTATGATGTTTTAGCGGATGGAAAAAAAGTGGGCAGTATGAGCAACGGCGGCTGGTCTCCACGCCTGCAACGCTTCATTGGGTTTGTATTAGTTACTACGGACATCAATATTGGCGCACGTGTTGAAGTACTTAAAAACGGCGCTTCCCTGCCCGGTACCATCTGCGACTTACCGTTTGTCTAGCGTGAATACACAAAGTAAAGCGACAAAAAGCAAACTCAACGATCCTGGCAGTTTGGTGGATCGCCTCGTTGTGTTAATTCGAGACGCAATTGTTAGCGGCGACTACAAACCAGGTGCGCATATCGGCATCAAAAAGATCGCCGATGCTCACGGGGTGAGCATGATTCCTGTGCGCGAGGCACTAGCGCGGTTGTTGGCTTCGCGGATTGTTTTTGTCGAAGCGAATCGCGGCTATTTTGTCGCGGCCAAGCCGACACCAGTCGAGTTCCAGCAGTTTGTTCAGTTCCGAGAGATGTTCGAAATATCAGCAATCACGGCGGGCTTTGACAATGTCACGGATACCGACATCAAAGCCCTGACCCGCCTCAACACCAAAATGCGCAAGATAGCCGAAGGCAACAAACGCAACACAACGGTGGCGTGGCGAAATCTAAACGGTGCTTTTCACCAGTTGTTGGTTGGGTTAGCTAAAAACAAATACATTAGCGAACAATACGAGATTCTCTCGTTCGATCACATGCACATACAATTAGCACGAGCCTACGACATTGAGTTTACGTCGCTAAATATATTAGTTGAACAACACGACGGCATGATAGAAGCGCTACAACAACGAGACAAAACCCTACTGATAAGCCGTTTAAGCCAACACATTAACAACCTCAAGCTAAACAATTAAAGAACACAGTCTTCTTAGACATACGCTTTTCAACACACGGAATCGGTTTAACGCACTTGTATAAATTGCACTGACATATATAGTTGAAAAAAGCTGCCAAATATCAACCTATGACCTCAATTACGAATTCCAACACAAACAGTCTGCACGAAGGAATCCAAACATGTTGACACGGCTATCCCCCTACTTGCTTTGGGTAGTGCTTGCTTTTCCGGGCATCGGACTGCTGGTTAACTTGGCAACATCTAGCGAAGCAAATATTTATCACAAACTGCTGCATCCAACAGGAGAATTTGCTGCACGCTTTATGATCATCGCGATGCTCGCATCACCACTGGCACTACTTTTTCGCAACGCCGCTTTTCCGCGTTGGCTTAAATAGAATCGCCGATATTTTGGTGTCGCCGCTTTTTTCTACGCACTGGCTCACACTGTTTTTTACCTGATCGATCTCGGTTCACTAGAAAAGATCATCGAGGATATCCCAGAGTTTTATATCTGGACGGGCTGGATAGCTTTCATCATTTTCATTCCACTCGCAATCACCTCATGCAATAGTTTTGTTCGCTTAATGGGAGCAAATTGGAAGCGACTACAACGTGCCACTTACGCGGCAGCCGTGTTGACCTTGCTGCACTGGGCAGCCCTGCATGACTGGGGCGGAACCACGGGAGCACTTGTGCACTTTGTGCCGCTCGGTCTGCTTGAGGCCTACCGCGTTTGGCACTGGCTCTCAAATCGAAAGCCCGCCACCACCTAGTGTGGCGGTCGTACAACAGATGCAGTTTTTCAAGCAACGACAACACAAGTCACGACAAAACTACTCTCGTACAACCTTCGTTCGAGAGTCAGCTTTAGAAGACGTAGAGCCCAATTTTCGCCAAGCTTCGTACTCTTCACCATCGACCCAGGAGACACCAATATACTGTTCCCAACTTTCAAAGTCCGCGCTTCGGTAGCGCTCTCCTGTCCACGAACCTGCACCCAAGGTTTGCCTATCAACGTGCAGCACAACAAATCCACCGTCGTATTCTAGGTAGTTTTTGCCAGGCTTAGGTGCTGCGCAATAAGTCATCAGTCGGTTAGGCACTTCGAATATTTCTTCAGCTGAATTAGCACCGGCTGCCCCTCTAACGCGAGTTACCGAACAGGGCTTGCCATAATATTCATCTCCGTCAATCACTACCGGCTGCAGTAACAACCACCAAGCAGTAGGCGCTGGCTTAATGTCAGCTGCACCGAAAGATGCTTTGTCGCCGCTGCAGGCCAATAGCTGAGCAGAACATAGGGATACAAGCAATAAGGCTCGACAACTATCGAAATTCACGCTTTTTCTCATTCCGCTTGATAGCTACTTTACATAAGGTATAGAGCACAAATTGGCAAAAAAATGATGCGAGTGGAAGCACTACAAATAGACCAGCGATCGCCATGCCATGATCATCATCCAGCTTATCGCTTGATAGATAACTATAAAGCCAAAGAGCAAAACACACTGGGACCAAGAACAGGACCAACGAGCACATCTTTTGACGACGCTTAAAACACACCCATAGAGGCAACAACACTGTGCAGAACAGTATATAAAGCCAATATAACACTTCAAAGAGACTCATTGACTAAAGGCAAGAATTGAAAGCAAGTTTCGAATATCTTATCCGAGCGATACAATCACACGATGCATCGCATGAGAGATCAAATTGTGTGGGTGCTGGCATTTTTAATCACTCAAGAACCTAACAAACTCCATCAAATCTGGCGGCATTCCCTCATAGACAACTAACCCATCGCCAACCGACAAATCCCAATCAGCCCGCGAGGCCCAACACAAGTGCGCTACAACCTTAGACTCAACCTTTCCCAGCAAGCCTGCAGGCACCCAGACCAGACAGGAATGCCCTGACAACACATTGGGCACGGGCGAGCCACACTCCCCGCAGAAGTGCGAAGACATACCGCTAGGCTTTTGCCATCGCTTGATTAGCTGCTCACCGGCTAGCCAAAAAAACTGCGCCACCGGAACGATAGTCGCAGCATTAGAAGCAGCCCCGCTCTGCCGGCGGCAAAGCGAGCAATGGCATTGATACAGATTGGGTAATGAGCCTAGAACTTTAAACTGCACACTTGAACACAGGCAATGGCCGTGATTAGCCAACTAGATCAGCCGCGGCTTGTTTGAGCTGCGTCGCAATTTCAGCGTTGCTAACTTCACCTTTTTTGGCGTCAAAGTTGTCATAAAAACTCGGTACAGAAACACTAGCGACCACTTTTCCGTCAAAAAACGGCATGGAATTACTGGCGAATGCCAACACGCTTGCAGCCCCACCTTTACCGGGCGACGTGGAAGTCAACAGCATAGATTTACCCAAAAACATTTTGTTGTTGATGCGTGATGCCCAGTCGAAGATATTTTTATAAGCTGCGCTGTAAGCACCGTTGTGCTCAGCAAAAGAGATCACTAGTGCATCAGCCGCTTTGATGTGATCGAGAAAAGCTTGTGCAAGCACCGGAACCCCGTCAGCTTCTTCTCGGTCCGAACTGTAAATTGGCATTTCGAAGTCGTTGAGATCTAAAAGCTCAACCTCAGCGTTCGGCACGAGAGATGCGGTGTAGGCAGCCAACTGCTTATTGATGGATTTAGAGCTGCTGCTTGCGCCAAAGGCCAAGATTTTCATACGTTATCCTTGTAATTATTGTCTAAAAAAGGTCCCTGAAATCTACCGCAACGGTTTCTGTATTACCAGTAGCGCTTAGCCCAGCGCCAGTAACTCTTCCAATCGGCTCCGAATCAGCGCCAAGTGGGTCGGTTCGCTCAATCGATGATCCGCTCCCTTGATGAGCTCCAATCGCGCATCCGCACCGCGCCATTGCTCTACCATTTGCAAGGACTGCTGCCAAGGTACATCACTATCTGCTAGGCCATGCAGTGCTCGCAGCGGAAAATCTAATGCAATGGGCTGCGACAACAATAAGTGCTGGCGCCCGTCTTCGATCAGTTGCAGGGTGATGGGGTAAGGCGTGCCATCGTCGTATTCCGAGGGACGCATCCACGCCTCACCGCGCAGCAGTTGCGCTTGAATATCTTCGGGTAGTCGTTCCCAGATTAGGCGTTCGGTGAAGTCCGGTGCGGCAGCGATAGTGAGCAAGCCCGCCACCAAATCTTGCATACGCGAGGCCAATAACAGCGACACCCACGCGCCCATGCTGGAACCCACGAGAACCCAGTGCCGGCCTTGGCCTAGCTGACGTAACGCGTCTACGGCATCTTGCAACCAGTCGCTGATATTTCCGTTGGCGAAGTCGCCGTCCGAGTCACCGTGACCACTGTAGTCCAGTGTGAGAAAAGGCGTGCCGCGCTGGCGGCAGACATCGGCCAAGAACAAAGCTTTGGTACCCAACCGATTGGATTTAAAACCCGGCAGAAACATCACGCCAGGGCCAGTACCTTCGTTGTATTCGCACATCAAGCGCTGGCCGCGCTGGTTTTCTATTTCAGTTGCCATGTCTAGCTAAACCTCTCTGTGGCTTTATTCTAGAAGTTATTCATCAGCAGGCGTTGTATCCACGTGATACGGATCAATGGGTCGAGCCAACGGTAGAGTCTGCCGCTGATGCACAGGGTTTGGCCATCTTCTGCCGCTTGAAGGGCTTCTCGTACCACTGTTTCCGCGTCGTACCAAAGCCAGCTCGGCGTGTTGCTTTTCATGCTTTGCATATCGCTCGAATCGTGGAACGAAGTATGCGTAAAGCCTGGGCACAGCGCCATCACTTGCACATCACTGTGAGTGAGCTCGCGCGCCAAGCCTTGAGACAAGGCAATCACATAAGCCTTGCATGGCCCATAATTGCTGTCACGCGCTTCCGCCACACGTCCCGCAACCGATGCGACATTGATAACCTGTCCAGAACCACGTTCGAGCATGGTTGGCACGGCGTAATGGCACAGAGCTGCAATTGATTGCATCATAAGAGTGAGCTGCGCTTGATGCTCCTCCCAATCACCGACTAATAAATTCCCACCTGCAGAACCGGCGTTGTTTATAAGCAAGTCAATCGGAAGATTTTGGCGTTGAATCTGCTGCCAAAGTAAGCCAGCCCCGTCACTGTGCGACAGATCAACCGCGAACACGCGTACATCTATGCGGTGCTGCCTGTGCAGAGATTCGGCCAGTGTAAAAAGCGCAGTTGTATTGCGGCCGGAAAGCACCAATGCACGCCCTTGAGCAGCCAATTGTCGCGCAAACTCTGCACCAAGCCCAGACGATGCGCCGGTGATAAGCGCATAAGTTTGGCTATCACTATTACTCATCTTCAGTTTTATTTCGCGGTAACTTGCCAATCAACCGTTCGATTCCCCAATAACCACCAACAATTAGAAACAGAACGGAGAAAAAGACTACTGTGTCACTGAAGTTGGCCCGAAGAGGAGCCCATGCCAGCACAATGATCACCGCCAAAAGAGCAAACAAAACCCTGCGTTTTGTCTCGTAGTTCATGCCCTGCCCTCTGCAATAACGTAGGCGATGACGGTATCGCCTTCGTCGGTGATACTTAAATGCCAATGCGAGATACCGCGCTTACTCGCCTCTTCTGCAGCACGACCTTCAACACGCAGTAAGGGCTTACCATAGGTGTCCGTCTCTACAATAAAATCTTGCATGCAGACACCGTCGCGAATGGCGGTGCCCAATGCTTTGGCGGCAGCCTCTTTGGCCGCAAAGCGTTTGGTGAGAAACTGCACCGGATAAGTGGCGGCATCCCATGCGGGATGCTCAACCGGATGCAATATACGGTGTGCAAAGCGCTGCGGAAATTTGGCGGCCACGCGTTCAATACGCGAGATCAACGCCATATCGACACCTGTTCCAATGATCACAGGCCGTTGCGTGCCTCAATCATCAGACGTTTCATCTCGCGAATGCTTGCTGGCAAACCTTCAAACAATGCAGTCGCCATCAGCGCGTGCCCAATATTCAGTTCATGCATCTGCGGGATGGCGGCAATAGCTTTAACATTGCGCACAGTCAGTCCGTGACCAGCGTTGATGATCAGGCCCATCGCTGCACCCTGCTCCGCCGCAAGGTGCAGACGTCGAAGTTCTGTGTCGCGCGCAGCGCCTTCAGGGGCTTCGGCGTAGGTACCGGTGTGCAGCTCAACCACAGGGGCGCCGATACGCACGGCTGCTTCTAGCTGTTTTAACTCTGGGTCTATAAACAATGAAACGCGCGAACCTGCTTCAGCAAGCACGGCGCAGTAGTCGCTGAGCTGATTCTGCTGGCCGTAGGCGTCCAAACCTCCTTCGGTGGTCAGCTCTTCGCGTTTCTCTGGCACAAGGCAGACATCTGCTGGTTTAAGTTCCAATGCGAGACGCTGCATCTCTGTGGTGGCAGCCATTTCAAAGTTGAGCTTGCTCTGCGCCAACTCACTGAAAAGACGCACATCGCGGTCTTGGATGTGACGACGATCTTCGCGCAGGTGCATGGTGATGCCGTCGGCGCCGGCCAACTCAGCTGCTAGCGCCGCGTGCACGGGGCACGGGTAACTGCTACCTCTGGCTTGGCGGATGGTGGCCACATGGTCGACATTGACACCTAAATAGATTGGCTTGCTCATAATTGTTTTTATCCTATTCTGAAGGCTCAGAGCCAGCGCGTAGCCGAACTCTTAACCGCCTGAAAGTATCGTCAGAGACACTGTCACTAGCCACAGGTATACGCCAGCGCGTACCGGTGTCTTCTTGTAAGTGCAAAATCACCAGATGCTCGCTTTGATACGTCGAAGGCAGTAGACGCGCGTTGTCGATGGTATTGCGCCAGACTTTTCCCTGCCACAACTCATCTTCACGCCACACTAAAGACGCGGGACGCCGCACCCAAAACTGCGCCGACATCATCGACAGTACGGTGGCTGCCAAGCCAAAAGCTACCGCACCTCGCTCGGCACCGCAGAGAAATAGCGCAGCGACCACCAACCCATGGAAAGCGGCGATAACCGCTCGCAGCCAGGTGGAGGGCCTCAGCTCAAGCTGTAACGGCACGGCGAATTGTTTGAATGACATGCTGCATTTGCTCGTCAGGGGCTTTGATCTTTCCCATCACCATGTTCATGAGTTCCGGGTCTTGGGCGTCGATCAGGCGCAAGAAGGCAGCCTGCTCGTCGGCATTAGCCTGTGGGTAGAATTTTTCTAAGTAGGCCGTCATGGCCACATCTAGCTCCTTCATTCCACGTCTGCAGCGCCAGCGCAGTCGAGACATTTCGCTCATCTGAGAAAATCCTTCGCTTAAAACCTTAGTTTAATTGAATTGCGCCGCCGCTGGGCAGTGCGCGTGGCTTTGGCCACGATTAATGTAAAAATCACATCTATAGCGATATCTGTGTGCCAAATTGCTGACTTAGCCCATACAAGAATAGAACAAGGATTTGCTATCCAAAAATTCAATTGTTAGCCGCTATACAAATCAATATCGAACATTATTCACGATCGCTATAAAAAATAAAAAACGGTGTTTGAAATAAAACACCAGATAAATTAATCACATAGAGCGTGGCCAATAAGGCCGAGGCTCGTGAAAATGTACTGAAGAGACTTTTAATGCCCATCAGAGAGAGAGGTCAAAGCGCGGAAGACATAGCGCCTTTTAACCCACCCCCCGCTCTCGGCTCGAGCACCGCCACCTCCTTCAATATCAGACGAACGTTATCGCTGCGCTGGAAAATCCTGTCGATTGCGGTTATCAGCGCAGTGACGTTGATGCTGTACCTCATGTACGCGACCAACGAAGCGCGCTCAAACGCGGCATTGATGAAGGATATTTTTGAGAATAAATACCCGATACAAGCCTTGATGCAGTCGTCTCAGCACAACTTGGAATTGGTAAATCGTGAGTTAAACGACGCCGTTATCACAGGCGACAAAGATCTCGTCTTCAGTGCAGAGCCCATGGCCGAAGAATTTCGCTCGAATATGGAAGCCGCGATCTGGCTGGACCCCGTAAACGGGGACAAAATTCGCCGTATTCAGCACGATTTTGAAGTCTATTACGTCAACTCGACAACCTTAGCCACACAGTTGCTCAGTGCAGACGCTTATCAGGACAAGCTTTCTTCACGGACAGAGCAAAACCAAGCCAGTTACGAAAAAGTCGTGCAGTCGATGCAAGCATTCCAGAAGGAGCGCTTCCAAGCTTTTGCCCAATCGATTGATGACACCACTACCAAGGCAAACAAAGCCGTCATTTACGGGCTTTGGATAAGCTTGACCGCAGTGGCAATGGTACTGTTGCTGGCATCGGTGATTGCCCGCAGTATTTTGAGCCGCATTCATCTGATGGTAGCCACACTCAAACGCATCGCTCACGAAGACGACGGCATGAGTGTGCGTATCGACTTGGACGGTGGCGACGAGATGACCGAGCTCGCGCATTGGTTCAATACATTTATAGGAAAACTTGAACGCGTCACGAGTGAGTCGACCGCCGAAATCAAACGCATTGCCTATACCGACACGCTCTCCGGTTTACCCAATCGGCGCATGCTGATCGAGAGCATCGAAGCGGCGATCGAAAAACCGCAAAACGAACAAGTTGCGGTGTTGTTTTTAGATTTAGATAACTTCAAGCCAATCAATGATCAGCTTGGCCACGAGGCCGGTGATGAGCTAATCCGACAAGCGGCCAAGCGCTTGCGATTGGTGATCGACGATATTAATGCAAGCGATATACGCTACCAGCAAGCAAACAGTGGTGCGTTAGCCGGTCGCCTAGGTGGCGATGAATTTATGCTGCTCTTGCCACACATCAGCGATCAGCAAAGCATCGAGGACATGGCCGTCAGAATTCGCGATGAATTGCTGGTGCCGTTTAATTTAAATGGCTCTATCGCGCACATTGGCGTGAGCATTGGCATAAGTCGCTACCCTCTCGATGCCAACAACAAAGACAGCTTGATTGATTACGCCGATATCGCGATGTACGAGGCAAAAGCTGCGGGTAAAAACACTTATCGCTTTTTCAACGGCGCGATTGCCGAGTCCGCTGCTCAAGCCTCGCGCATCGAGAAGGCGCTCAAAGGCAGCATTGAAAACAATGAACTGTCGTTGCTGTATCAACCAAAGATCAACTTGATCAGCGGTTCTTATAACGGCTCTGAGGCCCTGCTGCGCTGGCACAATGAAGAGTTGGGTGCGGTAAGCCCGATCGATTTTATATCGCTAGCTGAAAAGAGCAAAGTGATTCACGCCATTGACGAATGGGTGCTGGCCGAAGTGTGCAAAACCATATCGGATTGGCTTGAGCGGGGCATTAACCCTGGTCGTATTGCGATCAATATGTCGGCAAAGCAAATCCAACAGCCAGATCTGATGGACACCATCCTGCCTATTATTGATCGCTACGATACACCGTGTGAGCATTTAGAATTCGAGATCACCGAGTCATCAGCGCTTGATCACATGGAAGTCGTGGTGGCCAATGTGCAAAAAATCCGCGAGCGCAACATTCATGTGACCATGGATGATTTCGGCGCTGGGCACTCTTCTCTGCAGTTACTGGTGAACTGCAAACTGGATTCCGTGAAGATCGACCAAACGCTAACCAAAAACATTAACCAACACGAACGCTATCAATCGATTGTTCGTTCAATCATCAACTTGGCGGATACGCTCGACATTCAAAGCGTGGCAGAAGGCATAGAAACCTACGAGCAGCTAAACCTGCTGAGTCGGTTCAACTGCCAGAACGGTCAAGGGTATTATTTTTCCAAACCTGTCAGCTCAGTAAAAATCGAGAACTACATGATTCAGCACCGCCCAAGAGCACGTGCCTAGCAACTCTCGGGTGAGCACTAGTTTGAAGCATAAAAAAAGCATCGCCCTATGAGCGATGCTTTTTTTTGCGAGCGATTGTCAGACGACGACGTCTGGAGATCGCACGTGGCGAAAATGAGACTGGGCAATAAGCCAAGGGTGTTCAAAAACCATATCCGCTGCTTTGGCCGATCCAACCAAACGTTCAGCAGCGCGAAAGCCCGCCATTAAACCGGGCGGCCTGTATTCGGTGTTGTGAGCATCAGACGCGATAACGTAGATCAAATCGTCTTTGGCGAGTTTTTCGGCTGAGCGATTAGAGTGCGGCCCAGACGCACCGTACAGGCTGGCGGCTGTAACCTGAAAAAGGCAGCCGATATCTGCCAACTCGTGCGAACGGCGGTGCACGCGCATTATCTCAGCGTTGCGCTCAGGGTGTGCAATCAGCGGACGAATTCCACGAGTAACCAACCAGCGGATAATATTTTTGGCTTCAAGCGGAACGTGCGTGTGCGGCAGCTCAAGCAATATCACCTTGTTGCCATCCAGCTCGCCAAGCCAAGGGATCTCGTTGCGCTCTACCAGAGGCACCATTTCATGGCCTACACGAACCTCGGCTGAGCAACCTAGCTGAATTTGATCTTTCAGATCGCCAAGATTGTCGACTAGCTTCTTGAAGTTTGATCGAATCTTCGCCGGCGAGTTGGGGTAAACACCGGGTGTCATATGCGACGTCGACATCATAAAAGTGGTGCCCTGCGCGATGGCTGCTCGCAGCAGGTTTTTCGATTGGGCCAGAGTAGCAGGACCGTCGTCGATGCCTGGAATGATGTGCGAATGAATGTCGATCATAATTTTATAAAAGCTCCGTCTTAACCGGATAATCGGTGTACGTCTTACACCGATGCACTTTTCACGCCTCCATGGCTGCTCAACAAGTCAGAAAAAGAAACACTACAACGCCTTAGTCTTCATCTCTTTGCAACGCGCACACCGATAACGCGTCACTAAGCGACCTTGCTTGCTGTCGAAATCACTGTCCTTCACGACTAACCACTTGTGAAACCCGTGATCGCAAAGCGTTCTTCCTTTCGACTTTTCCGCTTTGTTTGCTTTGCGAAAAGGTATGATGTCGGCCATGCTTTATAATTACCTGCGCTCTCAACGATACTAATGCGTCGTCGCTCGTGCGTTACCTTCGAACAGTTAGCCAGCGATAAAGCCTGAACTCCACCGTCGCCGTTGAATTATCGCACCTGTTAATACAGATTGGCTAATGCCAAATAATTGACAAATAACGATTTATTTCACCCACATTCTAGAGCATGCCACTTTCAGGCACGCTTTTCCAATATTGTGAATATGTCAGAATTTTCTATTGTCCTCAGCACCCTCAATGCTCGCTACAGTCACGCGGCCTTAGGCCTGCGTTATTTGCGCGCCAATCTTGGTGACTACCAAGAGCAATGCAGCATTCAGGAGTACACCATCCAAGCACGCCCACTCGATGTAGTGGAAGCGCTTTTGGCTGCTAAACCATCTGTGGTGGGTCTGAGCATTTACATTTGGAACCGGCGTGAGAGCCTCGCGGTATTACAAGCTTTAAAAACTATCGCGCCTGATGTTGTTGTTGTTATTGGTGGCCCAGAAGTGAGCCACGGAGATGAGAACGATTCGCTATCGGCGTTAGCTGACTTCACTATCCGGGGTTGGGGTGAGTTGAGCTTCCAGGGCTTATGTCACGCGATTGCGCTTGGTGAAACCGATCAATGGCCACGGCTGATCGACGGCGTTCGCCCGCCACTCGATACTCTGTCTCTGCCCTATGAACTCTACGACGACGACGACATCAAGCACCGCAACTTGTACGTGGAGGCGTCCCGCGGTTGCCCGTTTAAATGCGAATTCTGCCTATCAGCCTTAGATGAAACTGCATGGCCCTTCCCGCTCGATCACGTGTTGGCGGCACTGGAGCAGCTACATGATAGAGGCGCTCGCAATTTTAGATTTGTGGACCGGACCTTCAACCTACGCAGCGATGTCAGCGGCGCGATATTAGATTTTTTCTTGGCGAAGGTTGATCCTTCACTCAGCCTGCACTTTGAGCTGGTGCCGGACAAGCTGCCCGAGAAGTTACGTAATAAAATAGCCCAATTCCCAAAAGGCGTGCTGCAGCTAGAAGTAGGCATTCAAAGTTTTGACCCCGAAGTTCAGGCACGCATTAGCCGCCGACAAAACAACCAAAAAGCCAAAGAGAACCTCTTGTGGCTCAGAGAGCACACGGAAGCACATTTGCACACCGACCTGATCTTCGGGCTACCCGGTGAAGACTTAGAAGGCTTTGCCAAGAGCTTTGACATGCTCGTGGCTCTCAAGCCACAAGAAATACAACTTGGCATACTCAAACTACTGCCTGGCGCGCCAATCGCACGCCACAATGCAGATCACCAGATGCTTTTTGACACTGAAACGCCCTACCGCGTGTTGCAGACAGACTGCGCTGACTTCGGCACGATTCAGCGCGTTGATCGCATGGCGAGACACTGGGATCTCATCGCTAACAGCGGTCGTTTTAGTACAACGCTGCCTGTCATTTTGGGAGACTCCCCTTTTAATCGCTTTCTAGCGCTCAGTGATTGGTTACACCAGATTACCGGCAGCGCACGTGGCTTGGCGCCAGCTAAGTTGTTTAAGCTATTGAAAAACCCAGCTGAACTGCCGATAGCCTTAGAGGCGAACCTCTACGAGCAGGCGTTGTCTGAGGACGAGCAGGCCTATCGCCGTCGAGATCGCGGAGCATCGATACCAACCGCCAGCGCTCAACTGCTAAACAACCGGCAATCTCGCCACGCCGAACTACACTCGCACTCTGCCACCGTTAAGGACCACTAATGACAGCCTCCAAATCATCCCTGCTAAGCTTGCGTGCCATGCTGCTTTTGATGGCGGTGCTGACAGGTCTGACGTGGTTAGTAGGCACTCAAATCGAGCGATACACAGCGCAAACTCCAGAGATTCCGCAAGACTTCCCTGGCGATATCGGCCAGTGGCAACTCTACGAAAACTGGAAGCCCGTGGACACGCTACCTGGTCTTTCACTGATGCCTAATGGCATCAAGATCACGCGCGAAAGCAAGGGCATATCCACCGCCGAACTGCGTGTGCCGTTGCCAGAAACAATCCCAGCGGGTGCCAAATTGCTTGCGAGCGCCGAGCTCTCTACCGAAGCGATATCGGGCGGTGTGGAAGTTTGGCACGGGCTGCTCTACACCATTTGGTTTTACGACGATGCGGGCAACCGCATTAAAAAGACTGCGCGTACAGTACAAGCATTAAAAGGTGACGCTATTCCGTTGCACTACGCACGCGAGATAGCCTTACCCCCTCACGCTGTGGAGGCCGGTATCGGCTTGCGGGTGTTTGAAAGCACAGGTACCGCGACGATGGTAGCGCCGAAGATTCAAGTGGTCGCGCCCTGGGCTGGCTACAGTAAAGTAATCTTGGCGGTGCTTGTGACATGGGCTGTGTTTGGCCTACTGGTCCTAGTTGCACTGGCGTCTCACGGACGGTTGCTCTACGCCGTCTTCCCCATGGCGATGGTTGCCATTATTGCCGTCGGTGTTTCACTGCCAAACGATTTACTCATGCGGCTCGTCAACCCATTGGAACGTGCTCTTAGCGGGGTCATGCCTGACTTACGTGCTCTAGGTTTATACAGTTTTAACAAAGTAGGCCACGCGGCAACTTTCGCTTTGCTCGCTTTGTTTGCCTGTATTGTGCGTAAACGCATTGGCGCTACTTGGATAGGGATACTGTGCTTTTTGATCCTATTGGCTGTGCTATCTGAAGGTATGCAGCTGTTTTTTGTTGGCCGCAGTACCCGCATCAGCGATATGGGCATCGACTTAAGCGGGGCCGCTTTTGGTGTATTAGTGTTCTTTGTCTTGTGGTTGATAAGCAGCCCTTTTCGACGCTCGAAGGGTGCTACTGCCTAGACACAAGCAACGGTGATCTAACGCATTTAAATTATATTTGCATCGTGTACGACAAAGCCAAGTTCACGTATTGCGCGGCCTGCAATACAAGACCCAGCAGCGCCTGGCTATACAGCTCAGAACACACGATCAGACAAAGCGCACCACTTGCAATAAAAGCTTCGGCGAGTGGGAATCGCCGAAGATTTATACTTCTCGACTGCAAGCGCTTAATTTAAGCGTGTTTTAGTCTTCATCGTCACAGTGCACCACCAATACCGGTACGCTGACTTGGCGGATTACCGCTTCAGACACCGAGCCCAACAGTACTCGCACCAGACCACTGCGGCCATGCCCGCCCATGACCACTAAGTCACAGGCAGTTGCCGCTTCGCTGATGATCGATGCTGCGGCACCGCCTTCACACAACTGGTGCGTTGAGCTTATGCCTGCTTGCTCGGCGAGCTGCGTGGCGGTCGCCAGGGCTTCCTCACCCATTTTGCTCATGTCTTCGTCAATCTGTCCGGCATATCCGACAAAGCCATCAACTTCGGCCATACCCACGGTATAACTCGATTGGGCTACGTATATAAAATGTACCTTCGCTTTGCACAAAGCAGCCAACTTTAGTGCATGAGCAATGGCTTTATCACTGCAAACAGAACCATCGGTTGGTATTAAAATGCTGGTATACATATTCAACCTCTTGATTTTTATAACGATAAAATCAGTAAACCACAGCTATTCTGGCGGCTCAAGTCAAACGCCGCTACAGCAGCCTAGGAAGCAGTTTGCTCTGATTCAAATATGACACATATCAGCCATATAGGACGGAAAAAACACGACTTAAGTCACATCTTCAAATCCCACATTTGAAGCCTGTGGCACAATGAAGCACTCTGCTAAACCGGTCATACATCAAAGGCCAGAACGCCGAAGCTTGTCGCTTCCGCCTACAACTGGCCGTGAGAACAAACCCCTCTATGAATATGCAAAGTTTGCTTCACAACTACCCCTACAACCTCATACTCGCCTTCATCGTAGGCCTGCTGGTGATGTGGCTACTCGCTGGATGGCAGAAGCGCCGAACACTGCGGGCCCAACGCGAAGAATCAGAGGCTGAAATCTCGCGCGTTCGCCGAGTGTTTTTAGGTGAACTGGACAGTAAAGATGACGACATTGCGCAACTTGAGAACAGGCTATCTGAAGCAGATCTTTTAACTCAGAGCCTGAGCCAAAAATCGAACAACCTAGCACTAGAACAACAACGCTTTGCCGACCTAAAAGATCGCTACCTGAACGATGTAGGCCGTGCGCGCAATTTATTAAAGACACGTGGCGATGCCAGTGTGCATCTGGAGCAGCTCAATAAAGAAGCAAAAGAGCGCTATCAAGAGTTGCACGACCGCTGGGACGCGGAGCGTAAGCGCTACGCAAAACTAGTCACCGACAAAAACCAGCACATCGCAGAGATGGAGTCTCGCCTAGAAGGCCTAGTTGTCGACGACTCTCTGAACAGTGACCCAAGTTTGCAAAGCTATAGCCAAGGACAACTCGAAGCCATGCTGGTAGATTTGAGGCATCAAGTGGCTGAACGAGAAACCAAACTGCAAAACCTGCAACAACAGCTTGGGCAAAACGGGTCTTCAACACCCGAAGCAGGAGAGTACTTTCAGCTACAAGAGAAACTGCGCAGTGCGGATAACAAACTTTCGGCAAAAGACCGCGAGATAGCCCGCTTGCGCAATCAGCTACTCAAAGCTTCTGCCACTCCACTGGCGGCTATGCCACTAAAGAGCACTTCATCTGAAGACGTAGACTTGGCGCAATTACAACAAGCCTTGAATGCCAAAGAAGCGAAACTAGCGCAAGTGCAGCTAGAAGTTGAGCATTTAAAACCCGCCGCCATACGTTTGCGACGCTTAGAAACTCGTATGCAAAGCGCGCTTAAGGTGGATGCACCGGCCGATGCCGAACTGAAGTCTTTAGAGCTGGAGTTGGAGCAACTGCAAAGCCAGTTGTTTCAAGAACAGGCAAATGCTCGACTCGCGATAGAAAAGCAAGCAAGCGCGTATCAGCGCCAGCTAAATGCCAAAATAGATACCATTGGTCGACTAAACCGACAACTACAAGCTGGCAGCCACTAAATCACGCCAGCTAAGCGTAGGGATTAACACCGGGCTGTCCAGATTTAAAACGCTTGTGATGCCAAAAATACTCAGCCGGAGATCGCTGAATCATCTGTTCAAAGATATGATTCAGCGACTGCGCTTGCTCGGCGGGATCACTGTCGAGGCCCATTTCGAGCGGTGGCTGCACCGTTAATAATAACTTGCCACCTTGCCGTTTAAGCTCAAACACTACCATGTGTGCATCACTGCGCCGTTGCAATCTAGCAGGGCCTGTAGAAGACATCACCGCCTGCCCAAAAAACAACGTCGGCACTGCACCATGGCTGCGCCCTACCGCTTGATCGGGCAACAACCACAAAGTTCCGCCATCGCGCAGCACCCGCATCGCTTTGCGCATATCTGATCGCAGCACAACATCAGGTGCAAAGCGTTTTCTCTTGTCGATTTGAAACTGGTCAAACGCTTCATTTTTGGCAGCGGCATAAACGGGATAAAAAGGCGCGACGCGGCATAGCGCTGCACCTGCGACTTCTATCGCGGTGTAGTGGCAAGAGAGCAAAATCACCGCTTCACCGCTCGCTTGTAGAGTTTGCAAGTGGTGCAAGCCTTCAAATTGCACATAATCGTCTAACCAGCTCGGCTCGCTGAACCATAGTTTGGATGTTTCCAACAAGCTGAGAGCCAACGCCCGATAGCTTTTTTTGCAGGTGCTTTGATGCCAAATTTGATCGCGTTCAGGGAAGGCAAGCGCGAGATTGCGCAGCACCACTCGCCGGCGAGACGGAACAATGGCTTGCAGTACCGCACCTATCACCTTGCAGATACTTGACCAGCTCGACAAAGGTAACTTGGCCAACAGCCACAACAGCGACAAGCCTAAATAGAACGGCCAGTGGCGCGGGTGCCAACTGTTACTGCGCTCAGATTTCACGCGTTGGCAGATTCGGACTCTGACTCACTCAACAGCGAATTCAGGCTGCGCGCCATGTGCCGCAGTGAGTACTGTTCCTTGAACATTTTACGCGAACGCTTACCCATCGCCACTAACCCATTACCCTCGTCAAGGGTCACCAAGAGCGCCTCGGCTACGCTTTGCGTCGTATTGGACGTCGCTAAATACCCATTGCCGCCAGGCGTGACCATGTCCTGCAACGCGCCCGTGGGAGTGGCCACCAAAGGCAGGCCAAAACTCATGGCCGTCAAAGCGTGCTGAGCCGCATGAGCGGCCTGAAAAGGCGCCAGACAAACATCAAAAGCCGCATAAATTCCGCCGTCTGCCGGCTGACCAATCATACTGTTTGCCGCCACGGGGTTTTGCGCTGCTAGCAAGCGGATGTCTTTGCCGTATTGGTGCTGATAGCTGCCCAACATAAACAGCCTCAACTGCTGACCACCGAGCTGCTCAAGAGCTTCAAGCGCTATCTCTTGCCCAAGGTCCGGATGAATTGGCCCAGGCACACACACAGCTATGTGATTGTCATCAAGCTTTAACCGTTGACGCTCACTTTCGCGGCGTTCACTGAATTGTGGGAACGTATCTGGCACAGCGGGAGGCAGATAAATTACCGGCGCATCACTAGTAGACTCTAGGGCAGCACATAACGACTGCGAGCCAGCAAAAACTCCGCTAACACCTTTGAGATAACGCTCATCAATTGAATCAAACGCAACCGCATAAGCCTTTGCACCACAGTTGCGCGCCACTTTGCTCGCGACACGGATGCCCTGCTCGCCGTAACCGAAAACCACGTCAACCGACTGCGCCTTGGCATAGCGGCAAATCGCTCTGCCATCGAGCCAGCCCGTGGCGATGCGCCGAGGCTCACAGGCAATACCCGCTCGTTCGCATTGCTTGGATAACCAAGAGTTCTCGCTGCAGACGCAAAGCACGCTGTGAGACTCTGTACGAAGAGCGCTCATGTGCAAAAAGGCCTGGCGCTCCGCTCCACACCCTGCGGTGTCCGGCACAACCACCAAAACTCTCATCGCATATCCTCTGCTCTGGTCTTAACCGCCGAAAAGCGGCCCTAGATAAGGCAGCTATCATATCGAAAAATGCCAACCGAGTGCTATCTGCATGTGCAGCAGTTTTCTGAAGCTCAACCGATGGTCACGAAACTCTTTATAATCGCGAGCTATCGTAACTCGCAGAAAAACACGCTATGCAGCAGCCACCGCTAAGATATCGCACACTCATCGCTGTGCTCAGCCCCGTGTTGATACTGGTGGTGCTGTGGCAAGCTTGGCAGGTGCGCAGTCGTCGTTTTGCACTGCAGCGACTGGGGCTTTCTTACCCGCAAAGCAGCGCAAGCTCTCTCTGGATTCACTGTGCATCGGTTGGCGAGGTACAAGCGGCGCTGCCACTTATCAACCACCTGAGGCTAGACACTCGGTTTTCGCCGCTGGTTGTGTCAACCGCCACGCCCACCGGCGCGGATACCGTTTTACGCCAAGACTGGCACGATGTTGAGCACGTATTCCTACCAGTAGACTTGCAAAGTGCGGTGCGACGCGCCTTTGAACGAATTCAACCTCGTGCACTCGTGTTGATGGAAACCGAAATCTGGCCCAATTTAATCCACGCCGCTAAACAGCGCCACGTATCGGTAACGGTTGTCAACGCGCGCCTCAGTGCACGTACCTTGAACGCACCTCATTGGCTTATGCCCGTTTATCATCAAGCCTTCAACGCACTCGATGCCGTTCTAGCTAAATCAGCAGAAGACGCCGCCAACTTCGTACTCATGGGCGCTGCGGCCGACAGAACAACAACAATAGGCAATTTGAAATTCGCCGCTATCGCACAAGCTGGCGAATACCTAGAAAACCCCATAACTCGCGCTTTTTGGCTGGCTGCCTCTACGCACGAAGACGAAGAATTGCAGCTTTGCACTGCCCTACAATCCAACGCCAGTGCGCATGAACACTTGCTTGTCATCGCACCACGCCACCCCAAACGCAGCGAAAAGATCCAGCAGCAGTTGCATACTCTCGGCATCAAGCTAGCGGTGCGCAGTAAAGGCGAGCCTGTGGATGAGCATACGCAGGTTTACCTGGCGGACACTTTGGGTGAAATGTCGCTGTGGCTGCAACACGCACGTGCAGTGTTTATGGGCGGTTCATTGGTGCCAATAGGAGGGCACAACCTTCTGGAGCCAGCCGCCGCTGGCCTCGCGATTGTCAGTGGCTCGCATCTGCATAATTTTCGTGAAGAAGCGGATTTGCTGCTGCCCAGTGGTGCGTTGCAGCAAGCAGAAACAGCAGCTGAAGTCATCACCTACATAACGCAACTGATGGCGGACACTGAGCACGCGGTTAAGCTTGGAGAACAAGGCCGACAGGCCGTGCTCTCACAGGCCAATGTTCTCGAGCGATACGTCGAAGCGTTACTGCCCTTGGTAGCCAAGCAATAGTGCCTGCCAAGACACCTCATCAAAACCAGTAATTTCACCCTGCACAGTTAGCTTGTCGAAAGACCGCTTCAGACGCGCTAAGTTTGCCGCTTGCCACCGCTTGCCGGTGCGTCGCCGGCAGCGATCAAAATCAATCAAGCTAACTACGCCCTCTGAGTCGATCAAAATATTTCGTGCGTTGAGGTCGGCGTGCCATACATTTAACGCGTGCATTGTTGCGACTACCCGCCCCACTTCACGCCATTGTTCACTGGGCAGTGTCGATGTTTCCAGGGCATCAGCCAGCGTACAAGTGTTGGAGATGGTGCGTGTGATGATGTCGCAGCTGTAGTACATACCCAGTCGCTGTACATGCGCGCCAAGCGGTTCAGGAACCGGGAGGCCTTGCTGGTACATCCACTCCAATAGTCGATACTCCACAAACGCACGACTGCACTCTACACCCGACCAAAAAAAGCGATCTTGGGAGATTTTGGCCACCAACCCACCGCGGTAATAATGTCGTAATACCGCTTGGTCGTCCGCAAGCCGAATGAACCAAGCACTGCCCCGTCCGTCCGCTTGGGATTCTATTTGATCACTTGAGCGCAGCGTATCCGGATCAAAGTCCTGCGCGGTCAGAGCTTTCGACAGCTTCTTCGAGCTGAGAAGATAACGATTTCCTTGAGCAGAGAATTGTGCGGGCATAAAGACGAGACGATGACCGTAAAAGCCACACTATACCAGTACAACTCGGTCACTGTTTTACACAGCATTGATGGCTTTAGCTGCCAGGCCAAACCTCTTGCTATGTTATGATTGCGCAAATTTTTGGCGACCTAGAACATTGGCAGAACTCAAACTCCCCACTCCTCATTGGAGCGCACCACTGGCAAGTGTGTGGTGGCGATTCGCAGCTTCGGGCTCGGTACCGGCTCAATGGTTTCTTAAAACGCTGCCTCCGCACGATGAACGCGCTGCACGTACGGGCGAGCTCAGTGTTGAGATCGTGAGTCACTGCTGGAACTACAGCAACTTACTCGCATACCAATTGTCCTCTCTGGTACTGAACCCACCACCAGAAAACTTGCGACTTGTTATGACGGTGTTCTACGCCGACGGCGACAAAAACACAGCTGACCTGCTCGAATATTTTGGCAACACCCATTGCAAGAACATCCAGTGGAACTGGCGCAAGCTGACACGCGAACAACTCTTCAGAAGAGGCATTGGACGCAACTTGGCTGCCCGAGAAACCAACTGCGACTGGATATGGTTCACCGACTGTGATCTTGTGTTTCACGACGATTGTTTAAAATCGCTCGCAACCTTATTGCAAGGCCGTCAAGATGCGTTGCTTTTTCCGAAAATCGAAAACACGACAACACTGCTGGCGGAAGACGACCCCATGTTAGTTGCCGGGGCAAAACCACAAGTCCTGCCCATAGCCACTGACGACTTCAAAAGCCACAGCCGAGACCGCGCCACCGGCCCACTGCAAATCACCCACGGCGATGTCGCGCGAAGCTGTGGCTATTGTGAATGCATCGATCTTTACCAAACCCCCTCCGACATCTGGTGTAAAGCGCACGAAGACAGAGCTTTTCGCTGGCTGTTGCAAACACAGGGCACCGCCATTGATCTACCGGGTGTCTTCAGAATTAGGCATTTGCACAAAGGTCGTTACACAGGCAATAGCCTCTCTAATCGCTGGAGAAGCCTCGTGCGACAGATATCATCAAAGATAAAAGGAGAAAACTAGCGTGGACAAAACAAAGCTCACCGTGCTTGTTTTTTCATTTAACCGCGGGCAATTTTTGCGCAACTGCATAGACTCCATCGAGCGCTTCGCGCCAAACGCCAACGTGTTGATCATCGACGACCTCAGTGACGAAAAAGACACTCAAGTCGCACTCGAAGAGTTAGGCCAACGCTACAGCATCATGCAGCCTGATCTCGACTCGGATCAACACAAGCTTGGCGGTCTGTATGAAAACATGCAAAAAGCCTACAAATCTCTGTCTGATGACACACTGTTTTGCTGCCTTCAAGATGACATGCAACTGGTCCGAGAGATTCGCCCTGAAGACCTCTCAGCCATGCACGAATATTTTGATAGAAACCCAAATGCCGGTTTTTTGCATCACGCTTTCATGAAGGGCCATCAACGTAGCCGCTACGAAAAATCCAGTCGATTTGATAACGAGCAACAGGTGTACGTTCGAGAGTCAGAAGGCAAACGCGTGGGCTCATATTTCTCGGCAGTCTTTACAGCCCGCGTTGACAGACTGAAAAGCCAAGACTGGAACTTTGTCAAAGGCGAAAAGGCCAACAACACAAAAGCAAGCGAGAGCTTTGATCGCATGGGATATATGCGTAATCCGATTGCACACTGGCTGCCGTGCGTGCCAAGCCACCGCCATAAACGAAAAACTTGGGCAATTAGGCTTGCCGAAAAAAGAACAGGCGCGGGTTATTACCCCTTTTTACCACTGACTGAACAATCTCTAAACGATTTAGTCTCACGTGAAGCTCAGGTGCTGCCGATTGCCGAAGATTTTTTGGAGACCACACCCAAAGCTCCTGTTGAACCGTGGATCTATCACCCACTGCAAGATGCGCCTCGCTGGCTCTATTTGGCACACAGATTAGAAAGTAAACTGCCACGGTAGTAGATCGGCCGCAGCAGACACCAACCCAGTATCTCTAGCTCAGAGCGCAGAATCACCATGACTCGACCGTTCAGAAAAATACTCAGAAACCACTTGCTGATACCTTTCACACCGTTTTACAGACGCTTCCCCTACAAAGGTGGCGCATCGGTGAAGAGCGCGGATGCTCGCGGCTGCATTGATCTGGAGATGGGATTTTTTTGCAATCGCATTCCCAAATCTGCCAACTCAACGGTGGTCAGCAGCTTGGCCAAGTGGCGATTCGATCGAGAAATACCCTCGCGTGAAGCAAAAAAGATGTTTCTCACGCCCTCGGCATTGAGCCGCCAAGAGGCGGCGAACATCGAACAGCTATTCCGCTTTACTTTTGTTCGAAACCCTTACACGCGGGTGCTTTCGGCTTATTTGGACAAAGTTGAACGAAAGGCCGAGCGACGCGGCGAAGACACCAGTTTCGAGGGGTTTTTAGCGAACCTAGAAAAAGGCCAATTGCATTCAAACGCCCACTGGTCTCCACAAGTGGACTTAATGTTATTGCCGTTGAATCAGTTCGATTTCATTGGCAAAGTAGAAAACTTGCAGCAGGACTTAGAGGTTGTTCGTCATCGGCTCATGGACACAGAATCAGAGCCCGACATGGTGGAGGTGCGATCAAATGCTACAAATGCAAACAGCAAAATTGCACGCTACTACACACCTGCAAGCGCCAAAATAGTCAAAAAATTATACGCACGTGATTTTGAATTATTTGACTACTCAACCGAACTGCCGAGTTAAAAAATAGGCAGCACCAACATTAAACTCAACCTTCGCTGTCATCCAGCGAAAGCAAGAGATTCAGCTTGGTTTCTCCTTCGACGGTATAGCCGTAAACACTTTGTAGCTTATTGACGATTGAATCCGCTTCGTGCACATGCTCGATAACGATGGCACGAGGCCATAGGTTTTTGTCTGCATGAGCCATAAAGTGGCTCAGGATTTTATCTTCGTGCCCTTCAACATCGATTTTCATCGCTGTGATTTCGTTCACGCCCCATTGCTGGCACTGATGGAGCAGCGTAGTCACCGGCACCTTGAGCACGTCTTCAGCATCACTGCCGCCTGTTTTCAGCGTATTCTCCCCGCGCTGCTGTAAAGACAACTCCAGTACGCCATCACCTTCGTAGTCGCTCAGAGCCACCGCCGCTAAGTTGATGTGTAAGTTATTCTGCCCGGCGTTAAAAAGCATGCGCTGGTACATCTGCGGGTCGGGCTCTACGGTAAACACTTGTACTTTATCTCGCAGCCGCCCCGCCACGGTTAAGCTAAACAAGCCCACATTGCCACCAATATCGAGAAAATTACCGCCATTGGCTAACTTAGAACACAGCCAGTCACGTTCTTCCAAATCATAGTACTGCGGCATTGTCAGCGCGCGGCGTTCACAGTAGTTACCCTGATTCACCAAACGCATTTTTAGCGACTCAAAATTGACGTCGTACATGCGTGGCTTGCCACTTTTTAGTGGGCCTCGCAAAATCTGACCAATTTTGTAGTACTTGCGATTACCCGGCGGCAAAGCATGGCAAGCAGAGAGCAGCATTGCCGCGATTCCGCGCGGACGATAAGCGCCCCATGCAGTGCTGTCGTCAAAATCTATCGCCAAGTTTGTATCAGACATGTGTTGTATTTTCCTAGAAACGCCGAGGCAGAATTCAACCAGACCACATCAGTCTGATGAACCCACCACAGCATTCGAAATAAATTTTACGCACCAGCAGATCTTTACAGTGACCGGAGCACGACAGAAACAATCGCCACCAGCGTCTAGTTTTTATTAACCTGTGCTCTGTTCAAGAGAGCAGACCGTCGCCCGCCTTGTAACCCTCATCTGCCAACTGACTGATTCCGTGCTCTGTTGTCACAATTCCTTGTTTAGCAACACCCACACGAAGCGCCTTGTTGGCTGCAACCATCGCAGGATCTTTGTAACCTCGACCGTGGTCAAGATGAACAACAATCGCGTCGTAACGCACATGCCGCGCTTTTACACCGGCATTTTCCAGTCGAACCCCGAACTCCCGGTCCAAACCACCCCATTGCATACGTTCATCAAAGCCATTCACTCGCAGCACGTCTGCTGTCCAAGCAGAGGCATTAGAGCCTTTCAAGTTGCAACGCGTCGGAGTCAAACGATTGTAAAGCTGCGCTCTTGCGGGGCTTGTTTTCAGCTTTAAGTTTTTACGCCCTGCGGGCATGCCATTCGCGCGCAGCCAATCGTAGTCAAAACAGCGTGCATTAACGATGTCGTCACGGGTGATTTGCTGGCTGGTTGACAGCGGCAATTTGCAATAACCACCCGATAGAAAGTACCCAGGCTGGGAGCGCTCTACATGCACTGCGAGGAAGTCTTTGCGAGGAATGCAATCTCCATCGGTAAAAACGATGTACTCGCTCTCAACATTCATAATGGCCTTGTTTAGAATTCGGCATTTCTGAAAGCCGTTATCTTCGTGCCATAGATGGCGAATGCTTAGCCCGGTCTCGCGACGGCAGCGCTCGATCATCTCTGCGGTCTCAGGGCCAGAGCCGTCATCGGCAATGAGAATGTCAAAGTCCGTGTGGCTTTGTTGCTCGTAACCCCACAACACCTTTTGCAGCCAGTCGACCGAGTTATAGGTGGTAAACAAAACAGATACGCGCATGGCACTCATTAAGCTGTAGTTGAAAATGACGGAGCCCAAAGTCAATACCACAAAAGACGCACACAGCGTGATCCGTTGGGCTTAGGCCGCTCCGATTCTAGCAGCTTATTCTTATGCATCCCAACGCGGCGCAGCGTGCTAGGACTGCTACCATCAACACACCACAAACTCACTTGGCATGACGCCGTACAATGCACTGTGATTGGAAGCTCCCATGACCTCGACAGCTCACCCTATTTCCGCTAGCCATAAACACACTTGGCTCGCCCTATTTGCATGGTTCATGTCTGCTTGGACTTTGCGTGGCGGAGACGGCCCGTTATTGATGGCGCTCATGTTGACCTGCCTCTGGGCTTTTCTTACCCAGACAAAGAACTACAAGCACCCGAGCCTGCCCAATGGTGTCGCGGTGTCGATTGTTGTCTGGTGCGCAGTGTTAATGACGGGCAACCTCTTGCGCGCATTTGAAACGTTTACGTTTATACCAGTGGATATTGAAGCGCAGCTCAAATGGTTCTCTCTGTTGATGTTTGTGCCGGTTGGCTGGCTGCTCTATCAGCAACAAGCTAAGCTGCAATGGCTTTTACTGCTGCCTGCACTCATCGTGCTTTTTCGCATTGTCGACCACAGTTCGCTTGAAACATGGCAATCAGATTTATTCGGATCAGGGTTTAACGGCTTTGGCCTGCACCATGTTCGCTTCGGTATGCAAGCGTCTATTGCACTGATTGGCTTATTGGCCCTTGGCCCCGCACTTGTGCAATCGCTGAGCAAATACCGATGGCTAGCGGCGATTTGCCTTGTGCTGACTAGCTTGATCATTGCGCAAGCGCTGTTTCGCTGCGGGTCCCGGTCGGGCCTAATCTGCTTAGCGGTAGGTATTTTGGTGCTGCTCTGGCGCAGTCGTTCGAGCATTTTCCAAAGATTGTTCACCCGCCAAGGCGCAGTAAGCTCGATATTTGTACTGACCCTTGTCGTCACCACTGTCGTTGCCAACTTCGATCAACTGCACAAACGTTTTTTTATTGGAGCCTACCAGCAAGCCAGCTACAGCTTTAGTCTTGATGAGATTCCTCGCGATAAAGACGTGTTTTTGGGTCGGCGCTTACACCTGAGCGCATTTGGCCTGGACAAATGGCAGCAAAGCCCAGTATTTGGGTACGGACCCGGTGGTGCACGCGTCCTTCTGAGGGCCGACCCTGACTTTCATATTCACCCGCATTTACACAATATGTATGTTCAGGCGCTGGTCGAGATCGGCGTCTCGGGTGTTCTCGCTTGGCTTGCGATATCCATTTCACTACTCATAGCAGTACTGAAGTACGGCAGGTATACCCAGCCTCCTGTGCTAAATTATTTTTGGTCTATCGCTATCGCGCTGGCCGTCTGGTCGCTTCAAAGTGCTGCTATCTACCAAGCCAGCTGGCGTTTTTCTGTGGTACTGGTCTGTGCACTGGCGAGTGCTATTTGTTACATGGGCCGCCAACAGGAAAAGGCACATAGCCAGTCGCTCGAGAGCAGCTAATTGCCTGCAGGCCAGTGCCTAGTCAGAGTTCATGTGCAGAAAAATAAGCGTGTACTTAGCATGGCGCACGGCGATGGCAGCGACTATGCTTAGAGAACTAGGTACCACCATTGACGGTAGCCGAGTGGCAAATCACTCGGGGTTATCATGACCACCTTTATAGCCAAGTTCGACAGATCGAGCTAATGGCCAATCGCATTTATTTTTTACACTGAAAACTTCTGTTCGCCGGCAGAAGCCGAAGACCTAGACCCGAGGAAGCTCCCTTTGTTAGCCCGCCTAGCCGCCTGCACCCTTTTTGTTAGCACAACCCTAATCAGTGGCTGTGGCTTTCACCTTTTAGAGCCCCACCCAGCAGGAGTAAACCTGCTGGTGCATGTCGTCAATCAGAATGCTCCACTGGTCAGCAGAAGCCTTAACGAAGAACTGCAACTCCGCGAAATAAACACAGTGGGTGAAACTGCCGATATTGAGCTGATTCTCAAAGACGAACAGGTCGACAACCGTTTGTTGGCCATTGACAGCGACGGCCAAGCAGCAGAGTACCAACTAGAACACACGCTACAGGTTAGCGCCGTCAGCAATGGTGAGCGCGGCGAGTGGCACGACTTCAGCGCAATCCGCGACTACACCTACGATGAAACTAACGTGCTTGGCAAAAGCCAAGAGCAGCTGTTGATCAAACAGACGTTGCGCGAGGAACTCGCCCAGCGCATTGTAGAGCGCTATCTGTACCCCACACGTGCTGCAGTTTTGGCATCGCGTGAAGTGCCAGTTACCCTGCAATAACACGGTCAGAACCTACCCACTTACCATTCCAGTGAGTGCTTGCCCTCCCCGCGTTGCGCCTGTGTCAACCACTGTGCCGGTCAACGAGCCCACCCCCATCGTTTTGCGCAAACAGCGCAACACGGCAAAAATGCAGTAGAGTTCATCGGAATTCTTTACACTACCGTTTACACCGCCAACAGCGTAATCTGCGCGACTTTAACGTCGTCGCAATCGTGGCGACACCACCTTTTTTGTGAATTGCCGAGGACAGGCCTTTGCCAGAATGGAGCACCAAAACCGCAGACGAACGTTACGGCGTCAGTCGCTGGGGCGCGGGTTATTACACCGTACTAGAGAATGGCGAGATAGGCGTCTGCCCACCCGCCAACAGCGATGAGAACATCAGCACCAGCCTGTTCGATATCGTCAAACGCCTGCAAGAGCGCAATATCGCACCGCCATTTTTGCTGCGCTTTAACAACATCCTTGACCGCCAAGTTAGCCGGCTTAACCGAGCATTTGGCAAAGCGATAGAATCGCAAGGGTATAACAATCGTTATCAGGGTGTGTTCCCCATCAAGGTCAACCAGCAGCGTCATGTGATCGAAAAGCTGCTGGAAGTGGGCACGCCATGGCAATACGGCCTAGAAGTGGGCAGCAAACCAGAACTGATTGTGGCCCTTGCCTCACTGAGCCAACACGAACCCACTGAGCGCTTGATTGTTTGCTCTGGCTACAAAGACGCCGAGTTTATTGACCTGTGCCTAACCGCCACGCAGTTGGGCATCCGCTGTTTTATCGTGATCGAAACGCCGCAAGAGCTGACGCTAATACTTGAGCGCAGCGAAAAAATGGGTGTCGATCCGCTGTTGGGTGTGCGCAGTAAAATCAGCACCAAAATGAGCGGTCACTGGAACGAAACCAGCGGCGATCGCAGCGTATTCGGACTGACAGCGGCGCAGACAGTGCGCTGCGTTGACCAACTGAAAGCGGTCGACAAGCTAAGCTGTTTGCAACTATTGCACTTTCACCTTGGCTCACAGATACCGGATATCCGGGACATCCGCACGGGTATCTCCGAAGCTCTGCAGGTCTACGTCAGCTTGGTGCAAGAAGGCGCCGCGATGGGCCACTTGGACATGGGTGGCGGTATGGCCGTTGACTACAGTGGCCTGCGCTCCAGCACCGAACACTCGATGAACTACGGCCTCGATGAATACGCCGCTGATGTGGTGGAAGCCGTGCGTGCCACACTAGATGAACACGAGGTACCGCACCCCGTTCTGATCAGCGAAACCGGCCGTGCCACTGTCGCCTATAGCTCGGTATTAGTGTTCGACATTCTCGATACCATGGAATTCTCGAGCGTTGACTTGCCAAAGCGCCATCAAGACGACGAACACGAGATGATCAGCAACCTATGGCACACGCTGGAGAATATCGATGTGCAGCGTCTGCAAGAGATGGTCAACGACGCGGCGTATTATCGCGAAGAGTTGCTAAAGCAGTTCACACAAAGCCAAGTGAGCTTGCGTCTGCGTGCTGACGGCGATCAGCTGTTTTATGCCGTGCTGGCCGAAGCCGAAAAAATCATGAACAGCATGCCGTACGTGCCTGAGGACCTGAAGAAGTATCGCGCCCTGTTGGCTGACGTCTACTACGGCAACTTCAGTTTGTTTCAGTCACTGCCAGACTCGTGGGCTATTGACCAGTTGTTTCCCGTGATGCCCATTCATCGCCTAGATGAAGAACCCAAACGCCGAGCAGTTATCTCCGACATCACCTGTGACTGCGATGGCAAAATTGACCAATTCATCGATCACTACGATATTTCAGGCGATTTAGCGGTGCACGACGTCAAACCCGACGAAGACTACTTTATCGGCGCCTTTTTGGTGGGCGGCTACCAAGAGACACTCGGCAGCCTGCACAATTTGTTTGGCGACACCAACATGGTCAGTGTGGATATACGCGGTGACGGCAGCTTTAAGCTCAACCAAGAACTAGACGGCGACAGCATAGCCGACGTGCTCAGCTACACCGAATACGATCCGCGACAGCTGCTAGAGCAGTTCCGCAGCTTTGTCGAATCTCGTATCGACAGCGGCCACATCGCCGCCAACCAACGACGCAAGATCATTCGCAATTTCCAAGAGTCGATGAACGGCTACACCTACTACGAAACTGAAGGGGAATAATCAGATGGCAAAAGTGGTAATCATTGGCGCCGGTGGCGTCGGCGGCGTGGTAGTGCATAAGTGTGCTCAACTGCCTGAAGTGTTCGAAGAAATCGTGCTCGCTAGCCGCACAGAATCAAAATGCAAAGCGATTGCAGAGCAACTCGATCGCCCCATTCGTACGGCGCAAATCGACGCTGACGACGTGCCCGCACTGACGGCTTTTTTAAAGGCTGAACAACCCAAGCTTGTCATTAATGTCGCGCTGCCCTATCAAGACCTCACTATCATGGACGCGTGTCTTGCTGCTGGCGTGCACTACATGGACACCGCCAACTACGAACCGCTAGACACGGCCAAATTTGAATACCACTGGCAGTGGGCTTACCAAGACAAATTTAAAGAAGCAGGATTAATGGCGCTGCTTGGTAGTGGATTTGATCCTGGTGCAACCAATATGTTTACCGCTTACGCGGCCAAACACTATTTTGACGAAATCCACACTCTGGATATCATCGATGTAAACGGAGGCGATCACGGCTACCCCTTCGCCACCAACTTCAACCCAGAGATCAACATCCGCGAAGTCTCCGCTGAATGCCGACACTGGGAAGAAGACAAGTTTGTCACCACCGAAGCCATGTCGCTGAAGCAAGAATTCACATGCCCTGAAGACGTTGGAACCTTCAACATCTACCGCATGTATCACGAAGAGCTGGAGTCACTGACCAAGCATTTTCCTTCGTTAAAAAAAGCGCAGTTCTGGATGAGTTTCTCTGAAAATTACCTCACGCACCTCAAAGTGCTAGAGAACGTCGGCATGACCGGTATTGATCCGGTAGAGTTTAACGGCCAGCAAATTGTACCGATTCAGTTTCTACGTCAGCTCCTACCAGACCCTGCCAGTTTGGGCCCACGAACTGTTGGCAAGACCTGCATTGGCCCTGTCGTCAGTGGTGTTAAAGATGGCAAAGAACGCACCGTGTTTATCTACAACACCTGTGACCACCAAGCCTGTTACGCCGAGGTGAAATCACAAGCGATCTCCTACACCACGGGCGTACCTGCCATGATCGGTGCCAAGCTGATCATGCAAGACGTTTGGACAGCACCCGGTGTCTGGAACATGGAACAACTCGACCCTGATCCGTTTATGGAAGACATGAACAAATACGGCCTGCCGTGGAAAGTAATCGAAGAGCCAGGCTTTGATTTAGTCTAGATCACAACGATGCGCGCAGCTCAAGCGCTGCGCGTGTCGAGGTACCATAGCAAGTTCACGAATAGCTTTTGCTATACAACACTACAACTCCCACCCCACTTGCAACCCTTCCAGAACGGCTTCCTCACAGGTGCGCGCCATCTGACAATCACCAATCGCGGTGAAAGCTATACCCGCCGCATTAAGCTGTGTGAGCAACTCAAGCTCAGGAATGGCGCCTTGTGCCAAGACCAAGGTATCAACATCAGCTTGAATCATCGCTTCTCCGCTGACCGTGTGCTGCAAATAAACGCTATCGTGATCTCGACCAAACAAACGCGCGTAAGGGATCACTTCCACGCCGAGTCGGTGCAAACGAGCAGCACCTGAATCACGCACATAAGATTGCAGCATTTCACCAGCGCTCAAGCCATTCACCGCCAAGCGTACATGGCTACCTCGCTTTGCGAGCAGCTCAGCCAAGCCCATGCCCACCCAGTCACAACGCCAGTCAGCGATCAACACCCGACTACCTACTTGAACTTCAGCACGCAATACTTGTGAGGCATCAACCACATCACTCTCTTCGTCACAGTGGAAGTTCTCTGGCCAGCGCGCTTTGGCACCCGTTGCCACAATGACGTGATCAGCACCGTTCGCAAGTACAAAATCAGCGTCTACTCGACAGCCTAAGTGCAGCTTTACGCCCGCAGAGTGCATCTCATGGCTAAGGTTTGTGATGATGCCTGCAAACTCACTGCGCTCAGGAAGACTCTGCGCCAACAAAACCTGCCCACCCAACTGACCGGAAGCTTCGCACAGAGTGACTTGATGCCCGCGCTGAGCCGCCACCGCAGCGACTTTCATCCCCGCTGGGCCACCCCCAACGACCAGAACCTTTTTGGCAACTGCAGCTGGGTTTTGCTTAGCGTAGAGCAACTCACGGCCAGACTCAGGGAACTGAATACAGGAGATACTGTGCCCTTTGTGAAAGTGGCCGATACAAGCTTGGTTGCAGCCAATACATGCTCGAATATCATCGAGTTGTTCCCGCTGCGCCTTATTCGGCATGCCGGGGTCGCATATCATTGCGCGTGTCATGCCGCATTGGTCGGCCTGCCCCGACGCCAACAACAACTCCGCGTCTTGTGGCTGGTTGATACGACCGGTGACGGTGACAGGAATGTCGATCTGCTGTTTAATCGCCTTAGCCAACGGCGCTGTATATCCACTGCTGTAATACATTGGTGGCGCAATGTGGATAGAGGCACCCAGTGACGCCGAAGACCCAGCCACAACACTGACGTAATCAAGCTGCTCAGCAAATGACACGACCGTCTCCAAGGTCAAGTCTTGTGTCAGCCCTTGTTCGTATTGTTCGTCCGCAGATATTCGCAGGCCCAGTGCAAAGTTGGCACTGGTCGCTGCACGAACGCTGCTGATAACATCGGCGATAAAACGACGCCGGTTTTCCACGTTGCCGCCGTAGCGATCCTCGCGTCGATTGACGTTTGGATTCAAAAACTGAGAGGGTAAGTAACCGTGGCTGGCCACAATTTCCACTCCATCGACGCCCGCTCGCTCCAGTCTAGCGGCGGTTTCGCCATAGCCGGCAATGACCTCAGCGATCATGTTGAGATCCATGGCTTTCGGGATGACATGAAAGCGCTCACTGACCGACGCAGAGGAAGACCACGCGATCGGCGCAGAGCCGTCCAAAGACTCGGTCATTTCGCGTCCGGGGTGAAACAATTGCACAAAAACTTTTGTACCGTGTGCATGGATACGCTCGGCAAGACGTGCAAAGTCTTCAATGCAACTGTCGTCGCAGCCCATCAATACATGGTTGGTGTATCGGGCGCTCTCGTGAACGCCGGTGACTTGCACCACAATTAAGCCCACACCTCCAGCAGCACGAGCCTCGTGATACGCTATCAGCGCATCATTTACTCGCCCATCTGTCGGCATAGTGGTGTCATGTCCCGTTGAGACTATGCGATTGCGTAGTGTCAACGCGCCAACTTGCACAGGAGAAAACAAATGCGGGAATGCCGATAGATCCTTCATCTTTGAGCGCCTCACCGCTGCAGCTAATGGGTTAATCCTATTGACCATATCACGCGCGCGCAAAGCATCTGCAAAGAATGAGCAGGAAATTCAACACCGTAGAATGAGTTATTGATGGGCTGGGACTTCCTTGCAATGGGCTGCTGTTCAAGCAACCGCCGTTGAGCAAGATATTCAGTAAAACTTCTTACGACTAGTGCAATCGTTATTTGACTTGCCTTGATGGCCAATTAATCAGTGCTACGCCAACAATAGACAATACAAGCCCTAACGCCACGGGCGTTGAAACACTCTCCCCTAAAAAGACCATACCGAGACAAACGCCAACACTTGCGCGCAGATAGGCTTGACTGGCAACCGCCATCGAGCCCAGTGATTTGACAAGGCGAAAGTAGATCAACATGGCCAAAGCAGTGCTGACAATTGACAACGAACTCACTGCTACGAGAGCTGACGAGGACGGCGACAGCTGCCACGGCTGTTCAAACCACAGCGCCAAGGGCAGCATCACGCATGAGGCCATGATCAAGGTTCCGGTAGCAGTTGCCAAGGCACTGATGTGGCTAAACTGTTTGCCGTAAATAGCTGCACAGGCATAGAGCAACGCACCCGCGAGACACGCCAGCTGTCCCCACACTTGCGACCCAAGACCTGCCAGTGCGTCGATGCCGACAATGAGCACCACCCCACATAAACCCAGCATGGCCCCCAATAGCTTTTTGGGGTTGCTCGCCTCGTGTCGCGTGATGAATGCCGTGATAATAAAAACAAACAGCGGCGATGTGGAATTGAGCACACTGGCCAAGCCAGCGGCGACATGCTGCTGGCCCCATGCCAGCAGAGACCACGCGCCAATGCTGGTAAAAAATGCCTGCAATAACAACATGCGCCAAGTGTTTAATCCGCGCGGTAAAACTTCGCTGCGCCACCGCATAATACAAAGCAAACAAAAAGCAGCGCCGCATACACGCGCCGCCACCAAAGTCAGTGGCGGGATCTCACGCACGGCGATATTGATCAGCAGATAAGAAGAACCCCACATCAGCGCAAGCAAACCGAGCAGTATCCACTCGATGCGTAGCGGGGGCTGCTGAGTGTTAGCCACTCAAGTCTAAGGGCTAAATACGACTAGGCCATGCCTCTCGCGGGGCGGTCGTTATCGATAGTAAACACCATGCCGTCGAGTAGTTCAGCCAAATCAGGGCGTGCCGCTGGTCCGTTCGAAATGGCGGCAATTTGCACAGTGCCATCGGGGCGCAGACAAAAAACAGCCGGCTCGGCAAAACGCGCATCGGCTTCGTCCGGGCTCAACGGGTCGCTGATATACAAGCCCCACTCTCGCATAGACGCCTCGCTCATCTCACAAGCGACGGGAAAAGTTAATGCCATCTCACTGACGTCGGCCTGCGCCTTCACACGTGAGTCCGCTGAAACAGCAACAACGTCAAAGCCCGCATCGCTCCAATCGGAGAGTGTTGCTTGTAGGCCTTTCAAGTACTTTTTGCAGCGACCGCAGTGCTTGCCGCGATAAACCACGACCAACTGCCAGCGCCCAGTGGCACGTGCAAGCTCCATAGACTCGCCAGAGCTGACAGAGTTGGCACTAATAGCGGGCAGCAAAGCGCCGGCAGCAGGCTTAATATTACTCATGATTTTTTTACCCTTGAATGGAAAACAAAAAAAGTTGTGTTAATTTGTAAATAGCATAACAAAATCGCTTTGGTAGCGTAGTGCTTAAGTAGTAAGTAGCCACACGTAGTCACGCTCGACAAAGATCAGTATTCCGCAGGCAGAAGCGCAGCTAAAACCCGCCAGCGAGCTACCGCACTGAGCGTACCGCGGAACGACACAACACGGTACAATTGCTCCGACTTAAATGGCCCTGAGACACAACAATGTCCGAGATTTTCCGAGGCTTTGATCAGCTCGACACCGCTCAACTGCCTACACCTTGTTATGTGGTAGATGCCGCGCGCATCGAACAAAACCTACAGGTGCTTTCACGGGTGGAAGAAGAAAGTGGCGCCAAAGTATTGTTGGCACTAAAAGCCTTTTCGATGTACCACTTCGCGCCGTTGATCATGCGTTATTTGAGCGGCACCTGTGCCAGCGGCCTGCACGAGGCGAAGCTGGGACGCGAAGAGTTTGGCGGTGAGCTCACAACTTTTTGTGCCGCCTACAAAGAAGAAGATCTACGTGAGATTCTTTTGCTCTCAAACCACGTGATCTTCAACAGCCTGGGCCAGTGGCAGCAATTTAAGCCAATGGCCCTAGCGGCTCAGCGAGAAAAGCCAGAACTATCGTTTGGTCTGCGCGTCAATCCACAGCACAGTGAAGGCGCTGTTGGCGTGTATAACCCGTGCGCTCCTTGCTCTCGCCTTGGCATTCCCATCGACCAACTGCTCGACGCCGATTTTGAAGGCATCGATGGCCTGCACATGCACACGCTGTGTGAGCAAGACTTCCCGCCGCTCGATCGCACATTAGCGGTACTGGAGGGCAAGCTGGGCGACAGACTACACCGCCTCAAGTGGCTCAATTTGGGAGGTGGGCACCACATTAGCCACAAAGACTATCAAGTAGATGACTTAATTCTGCGCTTGCGTGATCTACAGCAAAAGTACAGCTTGCAAGCGTATGTTGAACCAGGTGAAGCCATCGCACTAAACGCCGGTGTGTTTGTTACTCAAGTGCTCGACATCAGCCAAAACAATGCTAACCTCGCGCTGCTGGACTGCTCTGCCACTTGCCACATGCCCGACGTATTAGAAATGCCGTATCAGCCGCAGATATTGGGTGCCACAGTTGGCGCTGATGGCAAACACCCGTTTCGCTTAGGTGGTATGACCTGTCTCGCGGGCGATGTGATCGGGGACTACAGCTTCGAGCAACCGTTGGCGATCGGCGATCGGCTGATTTTTGGTGACATGGCCATTTACACCATGGTCAAAACCACGACGTTCAACGGCATGGCCCTGCCAAGCATTATCGCGTGGGATTCCCGTGACAACCAACACACCGTTGTGCGCAGCTTTGGCTACGACAACTTCAAATCGAGACTATAAAAATGAATTTACACAAGGCTGGCGACGGTGTTCGCTGCTCGGCCCATGTGGTGCATAACGACACGGGTTATTTTGTCGAAGTACCGCCCGACGCGGACGCAGACTTCGACACACAAGTACTCGCGACGCTGGCAAGCCTAGACGACGAGATGGCGGCTGCCGGCACCGAACGCTCACAGCTGTTGATGGTTCACATTTATCTCACAGACATCAGCAAAATCGCCCAGTTCAACGCCCACTGGGATGCTTGGCTTGCCGGAGCCAAACCACCCATGCGCGCCTGTGTAGAACCTGCCAAACTGGCCAATCCCAACTACGTGGTGGAGCTTGTGGCAACAGCCGCCATCCCGCGTTAATTCCACGCAGCGAGAATCTTATGGACATCACTGAACAGCTTGAAGACGGCGATTTTGCCTTCAATAACACTCGCCCATACGGCACCCGATCCGAAGCAACTTACGCTGGCGCCCTGAGCTTTTTGCGTCGCCCCTACTCGCGCGACTTAGCCAACGCCGATTTAGCGATTATGGGTGTGCCCTTCGATTTGGCTACCACCAGCCGCTCGGGCGCCCGATTGGGCCCTCGCGCTATTCGCTCGGCGTCTAGCGAATTGGCGTGGGCGAGACACTGGCCATGGGAATTCAACCCCTTTGATCGCTTGCGCGCTATAGACTTTGGCGATTGCGCCTTTGACCCAGGCCGCCCCGAAGAAGTGCCGCCTTCTATACAGGCGTGGGCAAAGCACATTATCGACACCGATACAGCGCTGTTGAGTTTAGGTGGCGATCACTTTATCGCGTACCCGCTTCTTAAAGCGCACGCTGAAAAACACGGCAAAGGCTTGTCTTTGCTACATTTTGACGCCCACTGCGACACGTGGCCTGACGAAGAAGGCCGCGTTGACCACGGCACTATGTTTTACCATGCCGCCAAAGAAGGCATCGTCGACCCATCTCGCTCAATGCAAGTGGGCTTGCGCACCACCAACGACGCCAACCCGGGTTTCAACATTATCGATGGGCGTGAGGCCAACGCGCTTAGCGCCGAAGAGATAGGCAAGCGTATCAAAGAAACTGTCGGAGATAATCCTGTCTACCTCACCTTTGATATCGACTGTTTAGACCCTGCTTTTGCCCCTGGCACAGGCACCCCTGTAGTGGGCGGTCTGACCAGTAGCCACGCTTTGAACATTCTGTGGCAACTGCGAGGTATCAATATTATTGGTATGGATGTAGTCGAAGTTAACCCTGGCTTTGACCACGCTGACATCACCGCTTTGGCCGCTGCAACTATCGCGTTGGAGCTGATCTGTCTGTACGCCTACAGACACGGGAAAACACCTGACTAATCGAAGTCAGTAGCAGGCGCGCTATGGCACGTAGCGCGCTTTTACCCCTAGCCACCCACTTGTCAGAGCGCGTCGTACAGGTGCAGCTCGTCTATGACTACGCAAGCTAAACACAGCAAGGCAAATCGCTTTGCAGGCTGCAAGGTGTAGTCATCCTGATGCCATGCCTTGCACCTCAAGTGCTCAAGCGTGAGCCTGAACAACAGCATCGTATCCGTACCAAATTTGACGCTTGCAATACTCAAAACCTACAAGATGAAAGCAGCTCCATGTTTGCGTTATAGTGGGAGCGCTATAGGCTGACAAAAGAACTGCAGCTTAGACGCACCTAAATTATTTATGCAGCAAAGTCACCGTGTAGTTGGCGATGCGGCAATTGCTATACCCAACCCACGCGTGTTCGTCCTGCTGAGCAGATTTCGGATATTGACCTGGGAACATAGAAGCGCTCGGAGTCAAACACTTGGAAATCAGAGACCTGCAAGATATCGAAGACGCCACCAAATATGGTCGCCGTGAGACATTTCGCATTGGTGTGGCATTGTTGTTTATCGTCATCATCATGCTCTACGTGGCCACACGCGGGCACGTCAGTATCGAACTCGTTGCTGCAGCCATGATTGGTGGTTACATGGCCATGAACATCGGCGCTAACGATGTTGCTAACAATGTTGGACCAACCGTTGGCTCAAAGGCACTTACAATGACTGGCGCCATTGGTATCGCCGTCGTGTTTGAAGCAGCCGGTGCCATTATTGCGGGTGGCGATGTCGTGTCGACTATCAAGAAAGGCATCATCGATCCCGCCATGATCCAAGATACCGATGTGTTTATCTGGCTGATGATGGCAGCCTTGCTTGCAGGGGCTATTTGGTTAAACGTCGCCACCGCGGTCGGTGCACCTGTGTCCACTACGCACTCCATCGTGGGTGGTGTGCTGGGTGCCGGTATTGCCGCTGGCGGATGGGGCATAGCTAACTGGGGCAACATGGCACAAATTGCCGCCAGCTGGGTAATCTCACCCGTGCTGGGCGGCGTCATTGCCGCCTCTTTTTTGTATTGGATCAAACACACTATTACCTACCGCACCGATATGATCAGCGCATCCAAAAAATGGGTACCACTGATGGTGTCGGTGATGGCGATGGCTTTTGGTGCCTACATCGCACTTAAGGGCATTAAACACCTCGTAGACCTCAATTTTTTCTCGGCTCTAGTGGTAGGACTTTTTGCCGCCGTGTTGACATTCCTTGTGGTCAGGCCAATGGCCGCCAAATTCGCCGAAGGCAAAGACAATTCTAAAGCCACTGTAAACGGCATGTTCACACTGCCTCTGATCTTCGCTGCTGCGTTGCTCAGTTTTGCCCACGGCGCCAATGATGTTGCCAATGCTGTTGGCCCTCTCGCCGCCATTTCAGAGGCTGTCACCCACGGTGTTGTTACCTCTAAGGCAAGTATCCCACTTTGGGTAATGCTGATTGGAGCCATTGGTATTTCAATCGGTTTAGCGCTATTTGGCCCCAAGCTCATCCGTACGGTGGGCACCGAGATCACCGAACTCGACCAGATGCGCGCCTTCTGTATTGCTATGGCTGCCGCCATTACCGTTATTATCGCCTCGCAATTAGGGCTACCAGTCAGCTCAACACATATCGCGGTAGGCGGCGTATTTGGCGTGGGCTTTTTACGCGAGTACATCAAAGCCAACTACGGCATCGTGATCAACGAAATACATGACCACCATGCTGGTCACGAAGATCAAGCCGAAGTAGATGCATATCTCGAGAAATTTCACGCCGCCCGACTTGACCAGCAACGGGTGATGCTCAAAGAGCTTAAAGAAAGAAAAGGTGAAACAGCACTGACCAAAAAAGACCGCAAAACACTGCGCAATGAGTACAAGCAGCAGCTGGTCAAGCGATCAGCATTGGTCAAAATAGCGGCAGCCTGGGTTATAACCGTGCCGCTCTCGGCCTCACTGGCTGCGCTCTTGTTCTTCACTATTCGAGGCATGATGCTGCCCTAGCTCACGCGACTTAGCAAAGCTGAGAGTGTTCTGCACACTCTCAGCTTGGTCATTCACACCGTAGAGCGTACTGCTCAAACTCCCCCACTCAACCCTCCGCAGTTCTTAAACAACCTAGGCTCATTAATAGATATTGAGCTACCGCACTGTTTCCATCAAAATACAGCGCATCTATTTGATTGGAGCCTTCCATGCAGTTGATCTACGCCCCCGCTTCACCCTTTGCACGCAAAGTTCGCGTAGTGGCCATAGAAACGGGGCAAGCAAATGAAATAGAGCTCGTCGACGCGACAGGCATTAGCCCAATCAACCCAACCGACACTGTGACGAGAGTTAACCCTCTCGCGCGCATTCCCGCGTTGATCAGTGATGACGGTCATTTAATCGTCGATTCTCGTGTTATCTGTGAATACTTAGATTCGCGTCATTCGGGCAAGCGACTCATCCCGCAAACTGCAGAACGCTGGCAGAGCCTGACCTTAGCCGCTGTGGCAGAGGGAATACTTGATACAGCTGTGCCGCTACGATACGAGACAGCGCTGCGCCCAGAAGAATTACAATGGCCAGAACTGGTCTCAAAACAGCTCAACCGTATAAGCCAAACACTGGACTATCTAGAGCGCAATGCCGATACGCTTGGTGACGACATATGCATCGGTCGCATCGGTCTGGCGTGCGCACTTGCCTATATGGACTTCCGATTTGAACAGGTTTACTGGCGAGAGCAGCGACAAAAACTCAACGCTTGGTACACGGAGTTCTCCAATAGAGAATCAATGCTGCAGACTGTACCTTACTGAGGTGAATCTCAGTGGCGGTGTATCACTCCGCCACTCTGCATCCTAGCTCTATGCGCTGGGACCGGCTTGTATAAGACTAACCTTCACAGCGTTGCCGTTATCATCCACGGCGATAGTCCCAAAAGCCCAATTGACTCTACGCGCCTCGCGCAAAGTTATCTCGTTTCGGTTTAGCGTGAACTTGGTGCTTTCACTGATACGCGCATAGATCAACGCGCATTGATCAACATCGTCGCAAGGCCTCGCCACCACACTGCCCAATCCATTAGACGCGATATCAACGGATAAAAACGACACTTCTAGCGCAACATTTTTAGACGCTGCGCTGTATAACTGATCCGCAGAAGTTAGCAACGGCAAGGTTATTAAAACCACCATTGCAACAAATTTCATTACGTTTTTTATCATTGTCATGTCCTTATTCGAACCAATAACCAGCGGCATCGCCTTGGAAGTCTGCTCCGCTATTTGCGGTAATGTTAGGATCTAGCTCCGATGGGTCCGAGGTGAAAAACTGACGATTTACGCCAAGAGACTTCACACCAGTGGGCGAAGTGTGCGATACAGCGTCGCCCGGAATCCCCCCTGAATTCAGCTTCACAAATCGATCCCCTTTGCTCAGCGTACTATCGCCGTCATAATCTGAAGCTGGCTCTGCGGTTAGCACTTTCATCCGATACAAATAACCATCACCCATACCACCACTATCACAGCCATGCACAACAGAATTAGCTGGCGCGTAGACAGGGAAATTAACAATCCCTGAGCTGATCAAAGGTGCTGAAATAGCTTTTTGATCTCCGGGTAGATCCACATACCAACCGTCTGCACTTTGCATTTGATCGGCGGCAGTTGTTTGCTCATCCGCACTGCCTTCGCCATACAAGTTATTCGTGGCGTCATATAAATTAGATGGAGTTATTACACGCGAAGGTACGGCGCCACTCATGGCAGTCGTATCCTTAATAATATGCAACCTGTCCTGATCCGTGGAAGACAACGGATTCATTCGATCACCCGTACCTACCGCCAACAGTATAAAGCTGTCACTGCCAGCACCTACTAATGCCGCATCAACACGCTTATACGCGCGGCGTCTATTGCCCGTGCTGTCGTTGCCCAACTTAGCCAAAATACCGCCGCTGAACAGGTTGTTAGTTGTAGTGGCGGCACGATTTACATGGAAGCGCCATACTTGCGCATTGACATCAATGGCATAAATCAAATCCGCGAGCCCGTCACCGTTTGTATCGACGGTTGTTGGCGTCGTAGCAAATGAGAATGTCATGTTGGCGTAGCCCGTGCTCGCGTGCGTCGCCTTCCACAGCACGTCTCCATAACTACCCAGCTGTGTCTCATCCGCCTCATGGATGGTCAACCCGCGCCCAGTGGTATTGGCGCCGTAGCTGAATTCGGCTATTGAATCCAAGCCATTAGCGTACAAAAACGCGCGACGAACACGTCCCGTAGTATCTCCAGCCAAGCGGTACTTCAGAGGCAACATTCTGGCGGTCGACAGAGCGAACTCTTCCCAACCACTGTTAGGCACCGCAGGGTTAACACTCGTGTCCATAGGTGGCTCACTGCGCGCCATGACCTTTGCATAATCTGAGCTATGTGTCGCTTTAGTGGCATCGATCACAATCCACTTTTTGAGACCCAATCCTGTATTGATATACAAATAGACCTTATCCCCATTGGCCGTCTCAACAACACCGTTAGCATTGTTGTCTATGACCATTGGCGTTATTCCACCGTCTATCCCCCACCAAGGCGCTAGAGTGCCGCCATTGTCATACTGTTCGACTAGACGGGAATACGCATCTGTCATCACCACAGACCATAACTCATCTCCCGTCTCATCATCGAAGGCGTGTAGCACGCCATCAGTAGTCACTGCAAAAATCACGATGGAAGGCGTAGCACTCGTGCCTCCGTACTGAATGGCCACCGGACCCGACCGCACAATGGCACCCAAATGCCCACGCTGCTCCGTTAGATCACCGTCTCCATCTTCATCGTTTACGTCTTGACCCCTAGCGTAATTTACAATAGCGGCGCGTTCGGTTTCAGTTCGAGTCTCAGCACCTACTTCTGAGCTGACAAAGCTATTGCTGATATCGAAATTATTGGCAGTGGTGAATATAGATTGATTGCCGGTATTCCAGTTATTTATCCCACCCATATTGCGGCTAGACTGGTTTTTGAGCCGATCCAGAACCCCACCCTTTAAGGAGTTATTACCATCGGCGTAGCTACTCCAATAACTTCTAGCAGTCGATACTATCTGGCCATCATCCTGAGTAATCTCTGGGCTGCTAGCGTCTGTGTCGGTGATATAGGCAATATCGTTGTAAGGGTTGCTGTCGCCTGAGTTGTGATAAGCAACACGATATTTTTTCAGATTACCCTTCCACTGAAAATTAGTGCCTGGCGCAAACATGCCATAGTAGATAAAGTTTCTGTTAGAAACTTTGGAAAACGCATCAACACTCGACGAAGCTGTCACCATAGATACGGCTTGCGTCGCTTTAATGTTCGCAAGAATATCAATGATTGCATTTTCAAACTGTATAGCACTGGTCGCGTAGTAGTTTTCTGTACCGGCTGCGTCAGCTGTTTCTTCCAACAACGTCTCCTCAATCTCCATACCCACCGGGTAGACTTTTACCGTCTGCGGATCGGGAGTACCGTCCCCGTCAAGGTCGTATGTGTTGTTCGTCGCGTCGCCATCGACATCAGCCACAGACATATACTTTGCCGCTTCGTCCAAACAGTTTCCAACACAAGTTGTATTGCCGATAATGGTGTTGTAATCAGGATAGTTGCCAGATGCACTAGTAAAATTCTGCCCAGCTAAAACATCGTTAAACGGAGAGCCGTCGGTGACAAACAATACGTAGTTTTTTTGGCACGCCGACGTGACTGGCGATATATAGTGTCCGTTGGTGTCTAAAACAGCCGGATCAGTACCTGCCGTACCTGCTTCAAATTGCGCCTTACCATGGAAATAGTGCAACATTTCTACCAGCGCTGTACCGAGCGGAGTTGCATTATTATAGGTAATACTGCTAAGTTCCTGTAGCAAGTCCTCTTGATTAGCCCTGATAGAGTTGTCTCTGGCGGCACGTTTAATCAAGCCAAAGTATTCGATATCATCGTTATTGTACCAATCGCCACCAGGCTTCAATTTGTCCTCAAAAATGGCCAATCCAGCAAAGACTTCTGGTGTGCGCTTGACTGCATCCGAGAAAACACGCTCTTGTAATTTTGCTCGTGTAGCTGTCTCAGTCGCGCTTGGGTTTAACTTGTAGTTAAGATAATTTCCTGAATAGATCACCGCATAGGGGAAATTATCCCAGCTGATCTCTTCTACCGCCGAGCCGGAGTAAAGTGTGCCAGTTTGCTTCGACGCATAGTTGCCACCGGTTCCGCTTCTAGCACCATGCGTTCCCGAGTCGTCCTTGCATTCAACAAAAACAGATCCGTCAGTTGGTTCACTGAAATCCACACGATTCGCAGGGAACCAAACTTTTTTCGCATAAGCATCTGACGCGGCAGAATCAGAAAATCCTATGGCAGCGCGAATAGAGACAAAACCATCTGCGTCAATAAAAGGCGTTGCATAGTCACAGTTTTGAACATTATTTAGAGTCGTGGAACTCAGCCCATCGGGGCTACTGGGTATACGGCCGTCTAATGATAGGTATCCAAAGTTCCTGCTAAATGATCCAGCATAAACAATGGCAGAGTCATACGCCTCCGGGATGGTAATAAAGTTATCAACCATGCTTCCCGAGGTGTCCAAGGAGAACATCACATTAGGTGCGACCGAGGGAGCGTTGTTCAGATAGATATCCGTATCTAGAGCACTCGCTGCAATGGTTGAGACTGCGATAGCAACACCCACGAAATACTGGATTCCGATTCTTTTCCTTTGCTTAAAATCCATCTTTAAATCACCAAATTTGGTAAAGGTCACGTTAACGTGCCTTGAATAGGCTCAACTCCGTAACCGGACACCTATTCAAAAACTCTTTTGTACCTGTTGTCATCACAAACGCAGTTCAACTACATCCACTGTAAAGAGCTGACGGTCTGCTCACGGGTACCTTTGCTGACTATGAAATATTCGTGCTTGCGCTTGACGCATTAATTAGAGGTAATGAAGAGGAAAGGTAAAGAGATACGACTTCGCGGGTCTACATCTGCTGACACGGAAGAATTTAAAGCGAAGAAAACAGAGAGAAGCCGCGCCAGTAGTGGCTTCAACGCCAAATAGTGCAATCAGACGTGGTTGATAGCCACGGACGGGAGTGAGGTGAAACAACTTGCATACATTTCCGTAACAATCGGTACCCGCGAGAAGTTAAGGAAATGTTGGCACACAAAAAAGACTGAAAGCGACAAGGTGCAGGGGATTTTGACGGGCCGCCATCACTTAGAACTAGGCGACTAGCGCCGAGGCCGCCACATCGAGACTCACTCCAACCCTGGTCGACTATCGAGCATTAAACGGTCGAGCTTTTTTTGTGCTTGTTTAGGGTGTCGTAGGTCTGCAGCTTCCAGCATTTCGCAGTCATCTGCCACCATTTGCGCCACCGTTACGGGGTAATAACGGCAGTCATCAGGCCGGTCAAAATAAATATCACAGCTGTAGCGCTTGCTACCTGGCTCAACACGCAACCACGGACACAGGCTCAGTTGCTCACCCGTGTCAGGGTCCATCCAGATTTTCCCATCGGCCACAAAGCGCAAAATATCGGGGCGTTTTTCGTCCCATTGCTCTATTTCTTCGGGCATCACAGAGAGCCCGCCGTCACTGTACTTCGTACAGCACTTACCGCACTGATTACAGGATTTCACTGGAACCTCCGCTTAAATTTAACAGCGCGTTCATGGCATCCTCTGCTCTTTCGCTGGGTACAAACACATGATCATGGAAGTGAGCCGCAATCACATTTGCGCTAATGTTGGATTTGGTGAGCTCAGCCGCCACCGCCGCAGTTAAGCCTACCGCCTCTAAACTCGAGTGCACCTTCAACGTGATCTGCCTAAATCGCGCCTCAAACGCCAAACCGGCCCTGAGTGCTGACTCAACAGATAATACCAATGTGAGGCCCTCTGGCTCGTCAAAACTGGCTAGCGGGCTCAATTCAGAATATTGCCCATAGACACCATCAACGGTACAAAAAACAAACTCCCCGTTTTGCAACTCTGGAGACATAGAATGCAACAACTTATCTAGCTGCAAAATACCTGACACAACTTCCCCTTAGATCTAAATTTTTCATCCACGCGCAACTCAAGGCATAACAACGGGCTAGCTGGATGTTAACTTCAAGCCAACGATTCCTACCACGATCAACAATACACTGAGAATTTTCGCTAGAGACAAAGGCTCATCCAAGCAAACGATGCCAAATACCACCGTCCCCACCACCCCAATTGCAACCCATATGCCATAGGCAACACTCAGCTCTATGCTTTTAAGCGCAATACCAAGCAGCCAGAAACTAGCGATCATAGAAAGAACAGTGAGTGTGGATATTAGAGGTTTGCTAAACCCTTCGCTGTACTTCAAGCCGACAGCCCACATGATTTCGCACAAACCAGCCAAAAAAAGAATTCCCCATGCCATGATTTTTTCTCTACAAAAAATGGATGGAGCCGTCTCCAAATTGACATTGAGCGGTGAGGTCGTCCCCACTTCAGTATTGAAACACACGGGCGAGAGCGATGTCAGTTACGACATCAGCCCTTAAAAACGCTAGGAGCCCTCTTCGTCTTGCTCTTCGTCTTCATCGTCGCCCATCCAGAAGGGCTCCCAGATATGGCCATCCAAATCTTCAAAGCAACGAATAAACATAAAACCGTGATCTTCGGCTTCTCGGTGTTCAGTCGCCCCCGCCTTCAAGGCTTTTTCCATCAGTTGATCCACCTGCTCTCGGCTGTCGAGCTGCATCGAGATCAACACTTCGCTCTGCTTGCGATTGGCGATGAAAGTCTTTTTACTAAAGCGCGCGATGCTTTGGGACGTGTGCAGCATGGCGTAGAAGTTATCTGCAATCACCAGCGCGACGGCTTGCTCATCACTGAAGCTGTCATCAAAGCCCAAACCCAGAGAACGAAAAAACTCCTGGGTTTTATCGAGGTCATTGACCATCAGGTTTAAGTAAATCGCTTTTGGCATTATGTTTTCCTATTAGTCCTACCGAGGCCAAGCGCGCTATTTTAACAAAACCTTTTGCACTCGGCTTGCTTTAGAACGCCTAGAAAATCGATGACTCGGTTCGTGTTGTGATCGCTTCCAATACTTTCATGCCTTCGTAGGAGTTACCCTTTTGGTTCAGCCTAGGACTCCACACCGCGATACTGTATTTGCCAGGGTGAACCGCTACGATTCCGCCGCCAACCCCACTTTTACCAGGCAAACCCACCTTAAAAGCAAACTCGCCCGCCTCATCGTAAAATCCACACATTTGCATAATGGAGTTGATGCGTCGCGCCCGAGTTGCAGTCACCAATTGCTGCTGAGAGATAGGGCATTTCCCCCCAGCCGCCAAAAAGAGAAAGGTACGCGCCAATTCAGCGCAGGTCATTTCTATCGAACACAGATGAAAATACACATCCAATACCGTGTCCACATCGTTGTTCAGATTCCCAAAGCCCTTCATCATGTTGGCGAGAGAGTAATTCCGGTATCCGGTGCGTTTTTCAGATTCAAACACCCGTGTGTTGTAAGCAATGCCCTTAAAACCCGCGATACTTCGAACAAAATCGAGAATTTCCTGCTTAGGGTCCTCTAAACGACTGATCAAGGCATCACACACCACAATCGCGCCGGCATTGATTAGCGGATTGCGTGGCAGCCCTTTCTCGTATTCCAATTGCACCATCGAGTTAAACGCACTGCCCGATGGCTCCACATCCACTCGCTTCCACAGCTCGTCCCCCATAATCTGCAGTGCAAAAGTCAGGGAGAGCACTTTCGAAATACTTTGAATCGAAAAACGCTCTTCACTGTCACCGTAACTCACGTTCTGATGGTCGATTGTCATCAGATGTATGCCCAGTTTGTGCGCATCGACACACGCCAACTCTGGGATATAGGAGGCGACTTTCCCAGGGTTATCGGTTTTCGAGAGCTCGCGAGCTACATCTTCAAAGATTTTCTGATAGTTGTTCTCAATCATTGCGGGCACTCTGTGGACGTCTTTGACAAATAAAATAAAAAACAAAGCCCGAACTGACGGACTCTGGAAAAAAGCATACGCAGATAATAGACGGCTTCGTGAATTCAATCTCCACAATCAATGACCACATCAGGCCAAAGCTGCACGTCACACTCACCGGCTGGCATCATAGGCTCACACGATACAAAACACAGCGCTTCCCCAGCCGTTAATGGCTTAACGCTTACGCCCTCCACGCAGAAACAGGTCGACAGCAAAGCAGCGCAAACCTGACACAACGTGCTTTATACATCTTTACAAATGCATGCGACACATTGACACAGCAAACGCCCAAACTGTCACCAACAACTTAGCCCGCTCATTAAAAATTTTGAGAGCAACGAACCTTAGCTAAGCACGCAATCGTGAACGTCAGCACGTTAGGAGCACAACATGAAAAATCGCAACGTCTTTATAGCCTTATCGATGGTATTAGCCACACTATCGATGAATGCGGCAGCACAAACACCACAAACTATTCGCGATTATGAAAATGAAACGTCGCCAAAAAAGGTTCAAAAAACAACGGTTGTAGTCAAAAAACCCAAAGTAACGACTGTCAGAACAACAACAAAGGTAAAGCCGCACGCACATAGCCAAAAAACGGTTGTCGTGGTGAAAAAGACAACACCCAGACAGAGGACTTACCGTGTACGCGCTGGAGACACACTTTCACACATTGCCGCACGCAACAAAGTCACTGTGCAATACTTAATTAATCTCAATAAGCTCTGGGGCAAGAAGGCGCACTTTCTAAACATAGGTGCTGTTATCAAGCTCTAAGCCAACGCACACTAGCCCCCCGTTTTAAGCTAACTAGCTTAAACAAGCGTGCTGCACACGATAAGGCAGCACGCTAAATTGGCCTAAGATATGTCAGATGCCAAGGCTGCAATATGATCTGGGCCGATACCGCAGCAACCGCCAACTATTGTCGCGCCGTGGCTTTTCCAATCAGCGACAATATCCGCATAATGCGAGGGTGAAACTTCGCTACGCATGTCTGCGAACACACCGTTTGCTTCGGCATCACTTTTACGCGGCGTAAACGTATTACCGTATCCGCCAATTTCAAGGTCGGGCGCTCGCGCATCTCGCAGCGGCCCTAGTTCAGTCATAGCGCGCGAAATAATTTCGGGTAAGCTGCAATTAAACAACAGCGCAGATGCATGTACTTCCAAGGCCACATCAAGCGCCGCCGACAGGGATTCACCTGAACGTAAACACGGCTGAGCTAAGTCCAGATCGTCCATTAAAGTGAAAGACAGCCAAAGTGGCTTGTCACTGCCATCTAACGCACGCGCAACAGCACGCGCCTCATCAAGACTAGATATAGTTTCCGCCTGCCAAATATCCACGTAAGGCTCGAGTGCCTTTACAATCATCGGATACGCGGTGCTGGCCAACTCGGAATCAAACAGATCAGGCCGGTACGAACCGCTCAACGGCGGTAAGCAACCACCCACCCTAATCGTTTCACCAGCTGCTTCACGGGCAAGTTTGCCCGCCAACTCAGTGAGCGTAGAGCCTTGCTCTAAAAAACGCTGCTCTCCGATGTGAAAAGGAACCACTGCATAGTTGTTAGTGGTGATCACTTGCGCGCCAGCAGCAATAAAACTTTGATGTACTTCTAGCACTTTCTCGGGGGCCTGCATCAGTGCAAGTGCGGACCACTCTGGCTGCTGAAAAGGCGCGCCTATACGCTTGAGCTCGCGTCCCAAACCGCCATCCAGTAGTGTGCAGTTTTTTTCTTTGGCCATCATTTGTTCTGTCCCATCATCTTGTTCGCGGCAGTGATAATCCCTCGCATAATCTGCACTTCTGAACGACTCATCGCCGCCCGATTAAACAACCGATGTAAACGGCGTATCAACTGCTTGGGCTTGGCCGGATCAAAATAATCAATATCGGTGATGTACTTTTCAAAGGCGCTAAAAAAACCGTTCATTTCATCTTGTGTGGCCAAGGGATCCCAACCGTCTTCTGGTTTTGCCACAGCTGCAACATCGCGCTTGTTGTAACTGCTGAGCTCATAGGCCAGCACCTGCACAGCCGAGGCAAGGTTCAGCGAGCTAAAATCTGGATTAGTTGGCAATAGCACCCGCGCCGCACACAACTCTAACTCCTCATTGTCGAGGCCAGAGTTCTCACGCCCAAACACAATCGCCACTTCACCGCGCAGAGCTTCAGCAGGTGCATCTTCACTGCCACGCAACACGCGTTGCGCAACCTCCCAAGGCGCATATGTCGGCCAATCAATGCTGCGCATACGTGCACTGGTGCCGTATACCATGCCGCAACCACTCAAAGCCTGCTCCAGCGTTTCGGTTACTTGCGCGCGCGCCAGCACATCATCCGCACCGGAGGCGCGAACCGTCGCTTCGGCGCAGGGGAATTGTTTGGGTTTAACCAGCCATAACTGACTGAGTCCCATCGTTTTCATCGCTCTCGCTGCCGCTCCAATGTTGCCCGGATGGCTGGTTTCCACCAACACAATTCGCACATGCGATAAAAGTGGGTCGATGGAGGTCGTCATATCACTCAAAATTCGCTATCCTTATCGGCTGACCGTTGCTCTTTGAAAAGTAGAATACATAATGCATCCGATGCTCAATATTGCTGTGCGCGCCGCCCGCGCCGGCGGCAAGATTATCACGCGCCACCTCAACAGGGTTGATCAAGTGCGCTTCTCCGCGAAAGCGGCCAAAGACTTCGTTAGCGATGTCGACCAGGCGTCGGAGGCAGAAATCGTTTCTACCTTGCGCAAGTCCTTTCCTGATCATGCCATTTTGGCAGAAGAATCAGGATTGCTCGCTGGCAGCTCCGACGAGTTCCGCTGGATCATCGACCCACTCGACGGCACCACTAACTTCCTGCACGGCTTCCCGCACTATGCCATTTCTATTGCATTGGAGCACAACGGCCGTCTGGATCAAGCGGTTATCTACAACCCCATCTCCCAAGACCTCTACACGGCTAGTCGTGGCGCGGGCGCAGAATTAAACAGTCGCCGCATTCGTGTCAGCAACTGCCGCACCCTCGATAGCGCACTACTCGGCACTGGCCTGCCCTTTCGCCAAGAGCACGACTTCGACAGCGGCTTCAAGGTAGTGCGTGAATTGTCAGCTCGCTCTGTAGGCATTCGCCGCACAGGCGCTGCATCGCTAGACTTAGCCGCAGTAGCTGCGGGCCAGTTTGACGGCTTCTGGGAAGCTCACTTAAGCGCTTGGGATGTTGCTGCAGGTGCGTTGATGGTGCGTGAAGCCGGTGGCTTGGTCACCGACCTCAGCGGCGGTGAAGATTGGTTGAAGTCCGGCGCGATTGTAGCTGGCACACCCAAGCTACTACCTGAGATGTTAAAAGTGATTCGACCACATGCGAGCAAAATGACCGGAACACATAAATCAGGCTACTGACATCTCAAACATTCGCACGAGTGAGGCAACCTGCTGTCGAATCTCTAAAAAAACCAGCCCATTGGCTGGTTTTTTTGATCAGTTTGAAGCCGCCTCTGCAACGTTTAGCGGTAACGATGTGTCTATCTCTGTACGCGCCACGACTATATGCGACTCAACATCGCTTATCAGCGAGTCTTTCAGAAGTTTGTGACGCAGAAAGTGATCGTAACCCTGAATATCAGTAGTGATCACTTTGATCAAATAATCTATTGCTCCCGTGACTCGCTCACAACTGATCACCTCATCCATGCCAGATACCAAACGCTCAAAAGCCTCCATCTGCTCGGTGCCAAGGCTTTTCAGTTTGACAAAGGCATACACCGAGCAATTAAGCCCGAGACTACTAGGGTCGAGATCCGCACGCTGCCCGCGCAACACACCCTCGGTTTTCAATCGTTGAACTCGCCGCCAACACGGCGACGTTGAAAGGCTCACCGCCTCTGCCACCTCCGCGACAGGCGCTTCAGGGTTCCTTTGAATGTAACGCAAGATTTTCCAATCAATCGCATCCAACTGGGCAGTGTTTTTCTTCATGGAACCCCAATGTAAATCATTCAGCCTTTGCGTCGTAGATGATCGCCGTGAACGGCTGCAGTGAACGCCCGCCAGCAGACACGAATGATCAGAAGCAGACAGTGCCACTGTAAATCAGCGAGAGATAACGAACAAGGCACAGCTCAGACTCAACTTGCAAGTGCAACACATGACAGTCAAGGTGCTGCCATGCCAAAGACTTACACACATTTCAGCCCTGAAGAGCGAGCCATCATCCATATACGTTTGGCCGAAGAGCACTCGATGAGAAGCATAGCAACATTGCTTGGGCGCTCCCCCTCTAGTATCAGCCGAGAACTTGCTCGTAACTGTAATGATAAGCCGTACAATGCCACAACGGCTGCCGAGCAATACAGGCAGCGACGTCGTGCCAGCGTGAAGCCTCGTAAGCTACGCGAAGGTGAACCACTATTTGATCGAGTACACACTTTGCTTGAATGCCGACAATGGTCACCAGAACAGATTTCTGCTCGGTTGAAGCTTGAAAAACCCGAAGATGAATCGTGGCGAGTAAGCCATGAAACCATCTATTCAACGATTTATGCGTATCCGTGTAATGAGCTGAAGAAACTGTTTGTTGATCAGCTCCGCCAACACAAGCCCAAGCGCGGCACGAGGCGAAAAGCACAGTCTTGTGCGGCGATTCAGGTAACAGAAGAAAGGACGATCCACGCACGCCCTGAAGAGATAGAGGGCAGACTCACTCCAGGCCATTGGGAGGGGGATTTGATCGTCGGGGCGATGAATCGCTCCTGCGTCGGTACGGTGGTCGAACGCCAAACGGGCTGGGTAGTGTTGTGCAAAATGAACAGTAAAAGCGCAGAGGATGTACGGCTTGGGTTTGAGCGACAGTTGAGCAAGATTGACTCGTTTCTGCGCTTATCGATGACCTACGATCGAGGGTCAGAAATGGCGGAACATCCGTTGATGTCGAAGAAGCTGAAAATGGATATTTACTTCGCTGATCCGCATGCACCTTGGCAACGAGGGAGCAACGAGAATATCAATGGGCTCATTCGTCAGTACCTACCCAAAAGGATGGATCTGTCGGATGTGAGTCAGACGCAACTCAACGACATTGCGTGGTTACTGAACACAAGGCCGCGCAAACGACATAACTGGGAAACGCCGCAGGAGCTCTTTGATCGAGTGACTGCAAATTACATCAATGGTGTTGCACTTGATTCTTGAGTCCAAGCTCGGTCTTAAAGGTACGATACACAATGTTCCACAGAGACCATTCAAATTGTCAATGAAACTCACTACATTGGCTAAGCTCTCGAGCGTTGATAGGTTTTCTGAGCTTGAGACGGTTTATAACGAAGCTTTGGTTTGATATTTGGATTCTGATTTTCCTTAGATAATATTCATTGAGATACTGGTTGCCTAGATTACGCCTAGCTAGAATGATGTATTATTTTATTGGCTTGATTTGCTATTTTTAGTATACTGTATATAAATACAGTTTTATGGTTGATTCTGATGCAGCAAAATCTCGTGGTCTTTAAGCAGGAATGCAGTGCCCTACGCGGTGTTCACGCTGTAGTAGAAGACAATGGCGATCATCTGGTTGTCTCATCGCTTGATGACTTTTTTGCAGAGCAACCACCTAGAGAAATCGTTCGAAAAAACACTGTAGATTTCCTACCTCTATCTTTGTCCATGGACGGGTGCGAAAGAGAATTTCGAGTAGATGGTGTTGGTGCTGATGAAGATCCCAGTGTAGAAATATTCCTAGTCCCTAGCATCCAACATAGTACCTATAACATCGTCCGTCGATACAAGGGTCGCGATACTGTTTTAAATGATGGGGGTCTGACTCTTGGCCGCTCGTGCGATGTTCTCGCCGCCTGTGAAGCAATTAATTGGCAGTGTCTCTTTAGCAATATCGGCGATGTTGAAACGTTGTGTGTTTCGAATGCGGTAGCGATAGAAGAAAGTCTCGAAGCAGCTTAATTACGGGCTAGTCTGGCGAGAGCCTTGGTATTTTTTTGCATAAAAACTCACCGAAACGCCCGCCGATTAACCCAAGCCACCAACCCCGGCGATAGCCGCTTCATCAGCGGCGCAATACCACTCAATCCCTTGCCAATAATCACTTAATCTTTGTCTTGCTGCATGGCGGGCACGATTTGCTCGGCGCAGTCTTCCGCGCTGATGCCGTTTTCTGTGCTGGGGTCTTGGGTGTTGTTGGGTTGGCCGTGGGCATCTAGAGCATTGATGGATATATTGTTGCGAACCCATCCGAGGCAGGCGACGAGTCCTTTAGGCAGTGCTGTCGCTGTATCTCTTAACCCTAAATCTTTTTTTTAAATTTAGGCGGAGGTCGTTTCTAAGACGAGAGCATAACGCGTACTTCGCCCGCCACCCGGTAATTTGTGTAGGCAATGCTTCTGCACCAACTCGGCGAGTTCTCGCGTGGCTGTAGCCTTACTCACTCCAGCAATTCCCTTGTATTTGCTCGCGTTAATACCTTCTATAAACTCCTCCCCCCAGTTGTCCAGTAGGCGATTCAGCACTTTGACTTGGCGCTCGCTGAGCACGGTTTGGCTGTGCTGTTGCCAGAAGCGGGTTTTGTTCAACACGCGCTCAAATCGTTGTTGGCCTTGCTGCATGGCATCTATAAGAACGGAGAGATACCAGCTGAGCCAAGGCGTTATGTCGAGGCTGCCGCGCTGGCTTTGCTGCAAGGTATCGTAGTACTCACTGCGACGGGCCATGATGGCTGCGCTGTGCGAATAGTAGCGAATACTGGTGGATTCGGCTTGGGCTAGCGCTTGGTCTGTGAGTGCGCGAGTGACCCGGCCGTTGCCGTCGTCAAATGGGTGCAGGGTGACGAGCCAAAGGTGCGTTATACCCGATCGAAGGTAAGGGTCCATTTCTGCAGGCGGGTTGTTAAACCAATGCACGAAACGATGCAGCTCTGCGTCTAAAACGTCTCGTGGTGGTGCCTCAAAATGTACGGTGGGGCGGTCTATTCGGCCTGACACTACCTGCATCAGCGCGTCTCCGCGCAGTTGACCTACCCTCACTTGCTCGTTTAATGGTGAATCGGTAAACAACATCGCCTGCCACTGGCACAGGCCAGCTACGCTGATGGGGCTTTGGTGCTGTGTGGTGGCGTCGATCAGCAGCTTGGCCAATGCGTCAGTCTGTGCGGTACCTTTTTTTATGCTTTTAGGCAGGCCAGCTTGCTCCAGGCCCAGCTTGTTGATGACTGAGCTACGAACGGACTCGGCGTTGAGTGTTTCGCCTTCTATCTCGCTGGTACGCAAAGCGTTTTGTACCAGCGCGTCTAAGTGTGCGGCGCTTAGCTGTAGAGCTGATTGTTCTTTGGGGCTTTCTATTTGCAGCGCGCGGTGCTTGCTCAGCAGGTGCTGTTGGAGTTGCTCAACCTGTAAAAGCAGGGGCTGCAGCGTGTCGCTTTGCCAGTGGAATGCAGGTGCATCACCTTGCTTCCAATCGTCTAACTGCCAGATATACATGGGGTTTTCCGCAAGTGGTCAATCGTTGAGCCGAATAGAGCGTATTATTCGGCTCATATTATGAGCCGAATAATGCACTCTATTCGAATCATAGGCCATCGTCGGGGTGGCTGCACTGCTTTGTTGGCACAGACTGGGAGGTTGCTGCGATCAGAGTCATAAAGATCAGAGTCGTAAAATTGACTCACAAGGTGCGCAGAAGTTACCAACAAAATTTAATGCTTAACGTCACCGAAACTCCCGCCGATTAACCCAAGCCACCAACCCCGGCGCAATGCGTTTCATCAGCGGCGCGATACCACTCAATCCCTTGCCAATAATCACTTCGGCTTTGTCTTGCTGCAAGGCGTGCACTATTTGATCGGCGCAGTCTTCGGCGCTGATGCCTTTGCGGGATGCTTGGCCAACGGCGTTGTTGGGTTGGCCTTGCGCATCTAGT
>ENA-ORXM01000499-ORXM01000499.1-marine-metagenome-genome-assembly--contig:-NODE-499-length-69314-cov-93.758496_pt1 | contig 69314 bp, 50 predicted proteins | sample MGYA00237867_ERZ511480 | MGnify/ENA primary metagenome ERZ511480 (study PRJEB26309, sample SAMN06266103) | marine metagenome | isolation source: Algal blade | place: United Kingdom:Sidmouth, United...
TTTTTTTGCAATTGAAAAAAGTAAGGCCCGCACGGCGAGTGCAAGTAAGCTTTGCATCTATAGAAAATGTGTTTATGTTTTACTTCTGAATACCCCTCAATTACTGATTTCGAAAGTCAATAATGTGACTTAGCTTTATCAATGGATTAGCAAATAAAACATATATCTATAAAGATTATTTGTTAACCTTCACTGGTTAGCCATTATTGTATTAGATGTAAGTTAGCCTACTATGACAAAAGCATTAATTGTAACTAAATCTTACGTTTATAATGAATTACTCCCTCCGAGTCAAAATTATATTACTAAATTTAGTCGAGCAATTTTTGGGACTATCTATTGTTAACAAAAATCTAATTTGCATGAAAATCAATCTAATTCTATTTTTATTACTGTTCTCACTAACAGCATTCTCCCAGCGTACCATCACGGGTACTATTGTCGACTCAGGGGGTGAACCCATGATTGGGGCCAACGTCATAGAGCAAGGTACATCTAATGGAACCATCACAGATCTTGACGGGGCTTTCTCACTTACAGTATCAGAAGGAGCGATGCTGGATATTACGTACACAGGTTATGCCGATCAGCTTATCGCCACTGAAAATGTCTCTAATTTAAATATCACCTTGCAAGAGGGTGCACTTTTAGACGAGGTAGTTGTCACAGCTTTAGGTATTGAGCGAAAGAAACGAGCCTTGGCTTATTCTGTCACAGAATTAGAGGGTTCATCCTTAACTACTGCCAAAGAAATTAATATTGGCAACTCGCTCGCCGGGAAAGTCGCGGGTGTGAATGTCAGTAACCCGGCAACAGGACCGGGCGGATCCACCAGGATTGTTATTCGGGGTAATGGAAATATCTCAGGTAATAACCAACCTCTGGTTGTTGTAGACGGAGTACCTATTAACACTGGCAACTTAGGTGCTGCAGGTATGTGGGGAGGTCAAGACTGGGGTGATGGATTATCAAGTCTTAATGCTGATGATGTTGAAAGTGTCACAGTCCTGAAAGGTAATACAGCTGGGGCCCTCTATGGGTACAGAGCTGACAATGGTGTCATCGTCGTAACCACTAAAAAAGGTTCTAAAGATGGTAGAATAGGCGTTGAATTCAACTCTAACTATCAAGTCGAATCGATCATCGACAATTATGACTTCCAAAGACAGTACGGTCATGGTGATAGAGGAGCTAAGCCAGGTACAGAGGCAGAAGCTTATGCTCAAGGCTTATCCTCGTGGGGTGCGCCTTTAGATGGTAGCTCAGTCCTCCAATTTGACGGAGTGTCCAGACCTTATTCTGATGCAGGAGATAATTTAGGACGCTTCTACGGCACTGGTGCTACATTCACTAATACGCTGGGCCTCAGTGGTGGCGGAGAAAAATATGGTTTTAGATTTTCATTGACGGATTTAGATAATAAGGGGATTGTGCCTAACTCTACGGTAGATAGAAAAACCTTCACAGCTAATGTAAATGCTAAAAAAGGCATATTCTTTGGAGCTATTAGTGGATCATTTGTCAATGATGCTACCGCTAACCGGCCGAGACTTTCTGACTCTCCTGGAAATGCTAACTATACAGCATGGTCTCTACCTCCTAGTATTAACATTGATGATCTAAGAGGAGACGAAAACAAGTTAGGTGCTAATGCTGATGGAACTGAATTTCAATTTAATGATAACGCATTCGTCACTAATCCTTGGTGGGCAGCGTACCAATTCGAAGGTAACAATACTAAAAATAGACTTTTCGGTAATGTCAGTTTAGGTGCTGAGTTTATTCCTGGTTTGACATTGACAGGTAAGGCTGGTTTGGATCGATTCAATGAGCGGAGAAGAAGTTTGACCCCATATGGTACTGCATTCAGCACGTTAGGTGAGCTAAGTGAATCTAATCGAGAACTGCAAGAGGTTAATCTGGAGGTCATACTGAGGTATGTAGGTGATATCAATTCAAGTGTTGGAATTGATCTCTTAGTGGGTGGTAATCAACAACGAAATTTTGATGAAACTCTTAGTGTGGGAGGTAACAACTTTAACATACCATTTCTTCATACAGCTCGAAATTTAGCAAATCAAAGCATAGGATATGGATACAGTCAATATCAGGTAAATTCTGTATTTGCCATGGCTGAAATTTCACTACTAAACTCACTTTATATTACAGCTACGGGACGCCAAGATTGGTTCTCTGTGCTGACAGATCCTAATGGAGGAGCATCTGAAAATTCAGTATTCTACCCATCTGTAGGAGTCGCATATGATCTAGCAGAAGGATTAGGTGATGCCCTACCATCTATTATTGATTTTGCTAAGTTCAGAGCATCATGGGCAGAAGTAGGTGGAGCTACAACCCCATATCAGTTAGGTCTAAACTACGGTATACAGGGTCAAGGGCACTTGGGTCAGGCCTTAGGAGCCATTAATACAAACACAGTTCCACCATTAGACTTAAAACCTTCGACCAATAGAGAATTCGAAATTGGTATGGATTTAAGAATGTTCAAAGGGAAAGTGAATGTCGATTTTGCTGTGTACAGCAGAGAAACTATTGATGGGATCCTTCAAGCCAGCATTTCCCCGACATCGGGATTTGGGTCAAAGCTAGTGAATGTGGGAAGAGTGACTAATAAAGGAATAGAACTTTTAGTGGATGTGGAAGTAATACGAAATAATAATTTTACTTGGAGGACAAGTGTCAATTTAGCTCAGAATGATAACGAGGTTGTTAGTCTACTGACTGATGAATCTGATGGAGAAATCATAAGATTAGAGGAGAGCAGAACAAGAAATGCATATATAGAATTGAGAGAAGGGCTTCCTTTTAGTCAAGTTGTCGGGTTTGCTTATGCTAGAGATAGCGGGGGTAATATTATTTTAGACGATGCGAATGGTTTTCCTCAGCAAGGAGAGCTACAAGCTTTTGGTACTGGGGTGCATCCGACGTCAATTGGCTGGCAGAATTCATTTAGCATCGGAGATGTGGGAATCAGCTTTTTAATAGATGCCAAGTCAGGCGCTAAAATCTATAATGCTACGAATGCATATGGATACTTCAGAGGACTGCACCAAGCAACATTGGAAGGCAGAGATAGTGGAATTGGGACCATACCGGCCGCTGATGTACAAGATTATTACCAAAGTGTTGCTTTCGGAATTTCGGAAGAATTTATACAGGATGCAAATTTCATCAAGCTAAGAGAATTGATTATAAGCTATAGGCTACCTAACAACCTCTTAGAAGGAATTCCGTTTAAGGATATAGCACTTTCATTTGCGGGAAGAAACTTAGCCCTATTAGCCAGTAGTACTGATAACATTGACCCAGAATCTACATACACAACAGGTAATGGACAGGGACTTGAAATGTTTGGTGTGCCAGTCACCCGATCATTTGGTCTGAATCTAAGCGCTAAATTTTAAACACCATTTCCTTAACTTTTAATAGAAAACAATGAGATATATTAAATATAAAATCCTTTTGGTCTTCATAGGTATAATGTTATTCAGCACATCTTGTGACGAAAATTTTGCTGAAATAAATAGAGATCCGACTGTAGCAAATAATATTGACCCTAACTTTCAGTTTACCTTTGTCCAGCTGAGAACGTCTGGAGGTAGGTACGAGAACTGGAGAGCGGGTTTAATTTATTCATCTATGATGATCCAGCATTTAGCTGCCACTTGTGGATATTGGGCAGGAGATAAATACACATATAATGGAGGTTATAATTCCTCGCTTTTTGATAGAGCGTTCGGAGAGCAAGTCAAAGACGTCGTGGACCTGATCAATACCCTGCAAACGACAGACGTGGGAGATGAGACTATGTTAGGTATGGCTCGCATTTGGAAGGTTGTTATTTTTCATCGTCTGACTGATTTGTATGGTGACATACCATATTTTGAAGCTGGCAAAGGTGCTATAGAAGGTATAGACTTTCCAGCTTACGATAGCCAAGAATCGATTTATTTGGATATGCTGAACGAATTAGAGGAAGGTGTAAATCAGTTAGGAGACGGTGGATATGGCGAGGCTGACCTCATCTATGGTGGTGATGTCGATAAGTGGCGCAAGTTTGGTAATTCTTTAATGTTGAGACTGGCCATGAGGCTCTCAGAGGTGGATGCTGCCACAGCACAGACTTATGCATCTAAAGCCATTGCTGGTGGTATCATGGATTCTAATGATGATGATGCTTACATACTTCACTCTAATGGACCAGAAGGAATCAATAAAAATGGAATAGGAGAAGTTTTAGATAAAGCCAATGGTTTTGGAGATGACTGTCCACGATTGAGTGACACCTTCGTCAATTGGATGAGCTCCAAAGACGACCCTAGATTAGAAATTATAGCCATACCATCCGATAGTACGGGTGTGATAGCAGGCATGCCTAATGGTTTAGACGAGGCACTTCTCGCTGAAAATCCTACAGGTACCTCTGTAGATGACTTCAGTCGTATTAATCCAGCTATAGTAAGAGTATCATCCCCCATGATGTTCATGACAGCTGCAGAAGCTCAGCTGCTGAGTGCAGAGGCGGCTGTTAGGGGCTGGCACGGTGGTGACGCATCAAGCTTATTCTCCGATGGTGTTGCATTAGCATTGGGTATTTGGATGCACTATGATCCAGCACTTGCTTTGGACGAAGCTACTATCTCGGAGTATGTCGATGCGAATAGCTTGGATGAGTCAGATGCGCTAAGTCAAATTGGATGGCAATACTGGGCAGCCACATTTTTAAATGAATACGAGGCCTTCTCTAATTATCGAAGATCAGGATTTCCAGATTTGACACCAGTGGACTATCCTGGTAATATCACCAATGGTCAGATCCCATTGAGATTAGCTAGTAATCCTGGAGAAGCGACGCTCAATCCAAGCTGGCAGTCAGCTGCTGATCGTCAAGGCTTGAGTACTGATTTTCCAAGTCATATGTCAGTCCCAGTGTGGTGGGATAAATAATTGAATTAAATCGAAATTTCTCAGAAGCCAGAAGTATGAATCAACATATTTCTGGCTTCTTACATTGACGCATGTTGAGATGGGCTCCCTTATCCCCCCAGACTTTGAAATCTCAAGTTAATTGCTTTAGATACCATAGGTTTTTAACTATTATTAAGGACGAAGACCTGATGTGCTTTAAGAAAATTCAATGTCTCTACACATTTGATAACCTAGCGAAGTACAACCCAAGCTTTTAACTTTTAGTTTTAGAATAAGATGTGTCTGATCACGGGATTGACCTAAAGAGCTGATCCATGTCCAAGGCATATTGAGGAATAAAAATCGTTACGCCGTAGGTAGGATATCTTAGTAGGCACAGTACGAAGTCCTGGGAAAAGTAGTAGAGAAGGGCTGCGGCTGGCGAGATCTTTTAGGCATATTCAGAAGTAATCATAGTAAGGTGAAATATCTTGGTAGCCCAGTACGAAGTGCTGGGAAAGATAGTAGAGAGAGGCTTTGGTTGGCGAGATTTTTGATAAGAATCATGACAACCAATTTTTACTGTGGCCCCGTTTTTTTTGAGAATTAGTTATCACAGTGTAACAGTTCCACACATATTAACAAAGCAGTATAATTGACAATCTCTAAGCGATTAATTATCAATTATTTAGATTTTAATTTCGAGCATCAGGATCATTTGAACATGCTGAGCAAATAATCTCTAAATGATTAATTACTCAATAAATATCAGATCATGGGTGCCAAGATTGTTAAGCATTCATTTTCCTACGATCAGATTAACTGATAAAATCAGCGTAAATTCACTTCTTTATCTTCTCAGCATCCAGCCATCTATGATAAGCTCGTGCATTCTTGGCATGACCAGCAGAAGTAGCGGCAAAAGCATGTTCTGAGTTATATCCAGGCTTAGCGCACATATATAAGTAGTCATGCTGTTTAGGATTTAATACGGCATCAATACTACTGATTGAGGGCATGTAGATCGGGCCAGGTGGAATCCCAGCATTGATATAAGTATTAAAAGGTGAGTCATAAATCAGATGTTTTTTGAGGACCCTGCGGATGGTGAAATCGCCGAGCGCAAATACAACCGTTGGATCAGCTTGTAGAAGCATGCCGCGGTTCACCCGATTTAGATATAGGCCAGCTATGATGGGCTTCTCGTCTTTTCTCAATGATTCTTTCTCGACAATAGATGCAAGGCTATATACTTCCTCCTTAGTCAGCCCTAAGGCCTCCGCCTTTTGGAGTCTGTTTTGCTTTGACCAGAAGACATCATTCTCTCTTTTCATGCGATTGATGATGTCATGTGAGCTCACATCCCAGAAAAAATTATAAGTATTAGGGATGAAGAGGCTCATCACATTGTGGCTGTTTAAGCCCAGCTTTGAAAGTTTCTCATCAGACATTAATGTATTCAGAAAGCTGACAGAGTCTGGTTCCAGATATGCCGTCAGCTTACCTGATAATTCCTGTATCGTTCTAACATTATTAAATGTCACCTTGGTGGGAGCTTGATTGCCTGATCTGAGGTGACCAACTAATTGTCGATTATTCCATTCTGGCTGAATGTCATAAACTCCTGATGGGACGTCATCTTTCTTATATCTCATCCAACCCGCCACGTCAGCGAAGCTGCTGACATCCTTAAGCAAATTCTGCTTCGTCAGAATTGTCACGACGTCCTCGAATGACGATTCAGACGGGATGGTAATGGTGTAGTCATCCAGCCCTTGTCTTATATTATGATGATAGATAGACGAGTATACACTGTAAGCCACATATGATCCAATCAGTAATAGTAGGAGGACGGTATAAAGGAAGAATCTCTTCATTTAGTACTGCTCGCTTTCGTTAGGGAAATCACCAGATTTTACGTCGTCAATATACCGCTCTGTAGCTGACTTAATATCATCGAATAAATTCATATACCGCCTGAGAAATCTCGGATTGAACTCTTTAGTAATACCTAAAAGATCATGCAATACGAGCACCTGGCCGTCACAGAACGGTCCACCACCGATACCAATCGTCGGCACATCTATACTCTTAGAGACTTCTCTCGACAGCATAGCTGGTATCTTTTCTAAGACGACTCCAAAGCAACCTATATCATTGAGCAGCTTCGCATCTTGTAGGAGTTTATCAGCCTCCTCGTCTTCCTTAGCTCTGACTTTATAGGTTCCAAACTTATAGATAGATTGAGGCGTCAGCCCGAGATGACCCATGACGGGTATACCAGCAGAAAGGATTCGCTTGATTGATTCTGCTATCTCTTCGCCGCCTTCTAATTTCACCGCGTGTGCGCCTGATTCTTTCATAATTCTGATAGCTGACTCCAATGCCTTGAGGGAGTTACCTTGGTAAGTACCAAATGGTAAATCTACAACTACCAAGGCTCTGCTGACCGCTCGAATTACTGACTGTGCATGGTAAATCATATGGTCAAGCGTAATGGGTAAGGTAGTCTCGTGACCAGCCATGACATTAGAAGCGGAGTCCCCGACTAAGATGATGTCTATACCCGCTGAGTCAATGATACTCGCCAGAGAAAAATCGTATGCTGTCAGCATCGAGATTTTTTCTCCCTTCTTTTTCATATTTCTGAGTGTATGGACGGTTACTCTTTTGACCTCTTTCTTAGCTATTGACATATTGTGTATTTAAAGGAGCTGTAAGTTAATGTATTGTCCTATTATTTTAAATAATTATCATGTCAGCCTATGAGCTCCTCATTTACATCGACGTTACATTTTTCCATTTACATATGCGATGGTTTCTATTATGGACGATTGTATAAACTTTGCAAAGAGACTGACTGAGTGATTTAATAATCGACTAAAGCTATATATGATTCATTACCATGTTGGTTGGAAAAGTCATATATGTTAGGTCATGTTGCTTGAGAAGCGAGGTTTTTAGTCAGTACTGAGACATCGTTCGAAAGATTTGGATAGTGGGTATAAAAGAGCGATTAATATAGAGCCTACGATGGATAACGGACAATTTGACAGTTAATATCTATAAATTCAATGCGTTATGTCACATCCAAAAGACGAATTGACATAATTTTTATGCGATCATCTAATGGCACAGCTATTGACCTAAGCATCATAGATTTTTAACAGAAAATAAACTTATACATGGGTAAAATAATAGGAATCGACTTAGGAACAACCAATTCCTGCGTCGCAGTCATGGAAGGGAATGAGCCAGTGGTCATTCCTAATGACGAAGGGAAACGGACGACACCATCCGTCGTTGCTTTTTTAGATAATGGTGAGCGAAAAGTAGGTGATCCCGCTAAGCGGCAGGCAATCACTAATCCCACCAGAACGGTCTCATCTATCAAGAGATATATGGGCGACAGATTCTCAGAAGCGAAAGGTGAAATATCAAAGTCCGCTTATAAGGTGGTGAAAGGTGATAACGATACCATCAGAGTGGATATCGACGATCGCAAATATACACCTCAGGAGATTTCAGCTATGGTCCTTCAAAAGATGAAGAAAACGGCTGAAGACTTTTTGGGTTCTGAAGTAACAGAGGCAGTCATTACTGTACCAGCTTATTTTAATGATTCGCAGCGACAAGCTACAAAAGAAGCTGGTGAAATTGCTGGCTTGGATGTGAAACGGATTATTAACGAGCCCACGGCAGCAGCCTTAGCGTATGGATTGGATAAGAAGAATGTCGATCAGACGATTGCTGTATATGATTTAGGTGGCGGTACATTCGATATCTCGATCTTGGAGCTTGGAGAAGGCGTGTTTGAGGTAAAATCTACCAATGGTGATACGCACTTGGGAGGAGACGACTTTGACCAGATCATTATAGACTGGCTTGCGGATAGCTTTAAGAATCAAGAAAATATTGATTTAAGAAAAGATCCAATGGCACTTCAAAGACTAAAGGATGCAGCAGAGAAAGCTAAGATTGAATTGTCATCATCTACAGAAACGGAAATAAATCTGCCGTATGTAACAGCAGTCGATGGGGTGCCTAAGCACTTAGTATTAAAGCTAAGCAGATCAAACTTTGAGAAGCTGGCTGATGACTTAGTACAGCGCACCTTGAAACCATGCCAAGAAGCATTAAAAGATGCCGGTCTTGCTAAAACAGATATTGATGAAATCATCTTGGTCGGGGGATCAACGAGAATTCCTCGTATCCAACAGGCTGTGGAAGAATTTTTCGGTAAGAAACCTAACAAAAGTGTGAACCCTGACGAGGTCGTAGCTATTGGAGCTTCTATTCAGGGTGGTGTATTAAGTGGAGATGTTCAAGATGTGCTTTTATTAGACGTCACACCACTATCACTGGGTATTGAAACTATGGGTGGTGTCTATGATGTAGTTATAGAGGCTAACTCTACGATCCCTACTAAGAAGCAAAAAACATACTCCACAGCTGCAGATAATCAGCCAAGTGTAGAAATTCATATTTTACAAGGGGAGCGGCCTATGGCAAGAGATAATAGATCCGTCGGTAGATTTATTCTCGATGGCATACCTCCAGCACCTCGTGGTACTCCACAGGTAGAAGTGACATTCGATATAGATGCTAATGGTATTTTAAGTGTCTCTGCTAAAGATAAGGGGACTGGTAAGGAGCAGAATATCCGAATCGAAGCTTCCACCGGACTATCTGAGGAGGAGATCGCAAAAATGAAGGCAGAGGCTGCTGAAAATGCGGATGCTGATAAAGCAGCTAAGGAAAAAGTAGACAAAATTAATGCCGCGGATACCTTGATATTCCAGACCGAAAAGCAATTGAAAGAATTTGGAGATAAAGTGCCAGAAGATAAAAAAGGAGCTATTGACAAGGCTCTCGCTGATCTTAAAGAGGCTCATAAGACTGAGGATATGGCTACTATTGAACCAGCGACGGAAGCGCTTAATCAGGCATGGCAAGCAGCCAGTGCTGAGATATACCAGGCACAGCAAGATGCTGGAGCAGGCGCTGGTGCTACAGAAGCTACTGCTGATAACGGTGCAGAGACGGAGGGTAAAGCTGAGGATGAGGTCACCGATGTAGAGTTTGAAGAGGTAGACGATAAAAAGTAGAGATAATTAGCGCTCTCTTAAATTATGTGAGGCTGCTCGTTTTTTCGAGCAGCCTTTTCTTGTGAATTAACTTTGCAGCTTAGTGTCTTTATCGAGTTCACCGACATCAGAATATAATAGGTCTGACTACACTATCCGGCCTACGAGCTATCGTTTAGTTCGAACGAATGGAGTGTAAGAACCAATTGACTACTGTGAGTGAACTTAAGTGATACTCAGATGATCAGAAAGTGCTGCACTGCCTCTTTCTATATTAATTTAGAATTGTCTATATGTAGAAGAAATGCAGGATATTTGCTTCAATTTGCAATGTTTTATGGTGCTGAAATGGTATTGTCATAAATTAGAACTTAAGTTTCTGTGTCTTTAGATAATTTTAGCGTCTTTAAGTAGAAGTGTTATACCTACATACTACTTAATGCTATGTCTGGTATGATCATTCCTACAATAAGAAAGCGAACTAATATCTGGTACCTACAAATTTGCTATTTGAACTCGTATTAAAGTTATATCGTTATAATCTTAGACCTTTAGACATGAATCATAACTTTTCCCCATTTTTCTTGATCGTATTTCTCATTATTTTTAAGCCTGGATACTCTCAGACGAGTACCTGCTTCAACATTTTGACAGGTAATGACGATGTTGAGGAAGTCGTATCCAATGGTACCATGGATCTCAACAGTTCAGATATAGAGCTTGTAGTCAATAATGGGGCTGCCCAGCTGGCAGGTCTTCGATTTCAAAATATTACTATCCCGAGCGGGAGTGTCATCACGAATGCATATATCCAATTTACTGTAGATGAAGCCACTAGTGGTGATGCGAATCTTTTCATCAGAGGAGAGGATGTTAATAATTCTGCTGCATTCTCAACTGCCAGTGCTAATCTCTCTCAGCGAAGTACGACTTCTGCTACCATCGGATGGAATCCAGTAGCCTGGCAAGTTATAGGTGGCGCAGGAATAAAGCAGCGCACACCTAACATATCTTCCATCATTAATGAAATCATATCGCGTCCTGGTTACGCCTCCGGAAATGCAATCAGCATCTTCATAGGAGGTTCAGGTACAAGAATATCAGAATCCTATGAGACATCACCCTCTCAAGCGGCTAAACTTTGCGTGACTTATACCAGTTGCCTTCAAGATAGCGATAGCGATGGTATCTGTGATCTTGTAGATGGAGATATAAAAAATGACATTGTAATCAATGAAATTAATTATAGGTCAGTACTCAATCAAGAGGATATTGAATTCGTAGAGATTTTTAACAATGATGTAGCCTCTGTGGATATATCTGGATGGACTCTCAGTAATGGTATTGACTACACATTCCCATCTAATACTTCTATCGCAGCTGGACAATATTTAGTGGTCTCATCCTCACCGTCTGATTACTCTGGTCGCTGGGCTGGTCCAGTCTTAGGTCCATTTCAAAGAAATCTCTCCAATCGTAAAGATGATATTCGTCTCGTAGATCGCTACTGTAATAAGATTGATGAAGTAGATTATGAAAGTTGGAAAGAATGGCCCAATGTCCGATACAGAAATAATGGTGATAGTCCTGTGTCAATTCAAAAAATAAACCCGTCTCTACCTGGCCAACATGCAGGAAGCTGGGCGGCTGCTATTCCTACTCCCAGAGCTAAGAATACCGCAGTGTTTATCAGTAATTCCACTAATGTAGCAGTTGTTAAGAGCGTCTCAAAATCTCCAAATAAACCAGTTACCGGAGAGCAGGTCCGAATAAGAGTAGATATGTCACAGAGCAGCTCTGCTCAGGCGGGACCCATCAATATTGCTTTGCAATATCAGCACATGTCCGCCGGGAGCTATATCGCCAAGTCAGATGCGCAGTACAGCTCAAGCTGGACAACAAGAGTGATGAAAGATGATGGGGTCGGAGTGGATTCTACTGCAAACAATGGGGTCTACACCGCATTCATCCCATCCAGTGTGCAGCAGCATAGAAAGCTGATCAGGTATAGAATCAAGATAACCCAGGCAGGCGGTCAGGTGAGATACTATCCAGATCCAAAACACGCTGAGAGTAACTATGCCTACTATGTCTATGACGGATACCCCATCACAGAAGGCCGCGATCTTAATCAGCTTAATAAGATGCAGGAGATAAGTATCATTACAAAAAGTTCGACGGCATCCATATATATAGGGACTGGAACCACAAATCCTAATATATATACTGGTTTAGATTATCTAGGAGAAGGTACACTTGTCTATAATGGCAAGGTGTATGATCATATGCGGTTCAGACCTAGAGGTAAAAATAGCCGTTCTGTAAGAGTCAAACCCGCACTGAAGTTTGATATGAATCCAGAGCGCAGTATTACGACTCAGAAAGATTGTGGCGATGATTATGATGTGGAGCGAGGCAAGATCGTCCTCTCAGGAGCTTGGGTAGGGGATAGGGCCTCCCACGGTCTCACAGAGTCACTCATATATAAGCTTCAGGATCTCACCGGAGGATTAAAGAGATCTGCGGACTACACGCAATTTAGAATCGTAGATCAGTCGAATGAGAGTGATGACTTTTGGGGCTTATTTCTCATCTTAGAGGATTACGGAGGCGATTATCTAAAGGAGAATAATCTTTCCGAGGGTAATTTTTGGACCACGGATAGAGATACCAGACAGAGAGTCTTAGACTATCAAGGCGATTTTCCATATCCAGGAGGATCCAATTCAGTCCCTACTTTTGCTCCTTTTGACCAAACTAATAGTAACAGTAACGGTCGATTTACCATCAATAATAAAGGAAATATACCTTTATTATTTGGTGATCGAATAGCCAATGAATTTTATGGTCAGAATGGGAATAATTACATAGGAAAACATAGCTATGCTGAATACTATGATTCAAAGAGCGGCCTTTACCATGCTTGGTGGGGAGATATGGACAATGCTTTCGAAAATCCAATTGATGATAATGTTTGGTTCCTGCGTAATCAAACTGAGTATGGTGATCCATTAAAGAATCGACTGGATATTCCTAATTCGCTGAAGATAGCCTATGATAATGCGTTGAGATCTGCCTATGATCTTATGTTTAGTTATTCTGACAATGGTTACTCACAGACTGATTTTTTGGTGGATAATGAATCTAAGAAAATCTACAATCCTTCGGCAGCCTATGATTGGGCCACGATCGATAGCAGTAGGTGGAACGGCATCAGCAATGATAATAATATTAACCAGGTACATGACTATGGGTCTATAGACGCTCATGTAGATTGGTACAAGAGTTGGTTCGACTTTAGAAAATTTCACATTGCTAATACTGTCTTAGATGATACTGGTATACCGAGCACACCAAGTATCAATTTGCTAAATAACAGATTAAACGACTTGAGACTATCTAACTCATCCTACAGCGGTAGCAGTTCTTTTATGGCTATGGAGTGGAGAGTCGGAGAATGGAGTGATCCTTCTAACTCTTTTTATGATGGGGACTGCGGAGCAAAGTACGAGATTGATACTCACTGGTCGAGCGGTGAGATTAATAGCTTTACCAGTAACTACACTATACCAGCTGGGGCATTGCTTAAGGAGAATAGGACATACCTGATCAGAGTGCGATATAAAGATAATACTGGTAGATGGAGTCACTGGAGTCAACCTGAAAAAGTGGTTCCCACACCAGCGGTCAATCCACAACTGTATAATTTAGTCATTAATGAGATTATGTACAATCCAGTAGAACCTAAGCATGCTGAGTTTATTGAGCTACATAATTCTGGCAACACGACTATAGACCTAACAAATGTAGAATTTACGGATGGATTCGACTACACATTTCCTGATGGGGCTTCAATACCAGCTGGTGAATATATCTGTATCGCCCAGGATAGTGCGGACTTCTTTAAAGCCTACGGCTACTTTCCATTCGGTGATTTTAGAGGGTCATTGGACAATGCTGGAGAGTTAATTAAGTTGAGAGGTCCATTTCGCGCTATCATCGATACAGTGCGATATACAGATTCAATACCATGGCCAGCCACTGCTGATAACGGTTTTTATAGTCTTGCCTTGAAAGATCCAGGGTCTAACAATAGCTTAGGCAGCAATTGGGCCATTCAGCCTACTTTTGTGACACCGTGCGCTGCTAATGAATTCACAGATTTTGGGGTGCATCCCTTTTCAGGCGTTGTCATTAATGAGATACACTATAATCCGTCACCTGAGAAAGATAATAGTGGCGCTGTCATCACAGACGGTGATAAATTTGAATTTATAGAATTTAAGAATATAACCAGTAACGTTATTGATCTGTCGGGTGCTTTTCTGACCGAAGCTGTCACTTTTACATTTCCGAACGGCACCTTATTGCCTCCAGGAGGCTTTCTTGTATTAGCAGAAGATAAATCTTCATATCAGGATAGGTATGGGATGGCGCCTTTTGATAAATATGGGGGTAAGCTCAGCAATTCTGGTGAGACGATTAATTTCTTTAATCGAAGTGGTGTCTTACTGGATCGTGTCAAATATGGCATTGGAAGTGAAGGAGGATTTCCGCCATTCTGGGACGGACAAGCTAATGGTGGTGATGATGATCGTAGCTTAGCGCTTATCAATGGGCAATTTGATAATAACACGAAGCTAAATTGGAAGGTGCAATGTAGCCCTGCAAACTTCACGACTCCCGGTAGAGAAAATGACCACAGCTGTGTGAATGGGACCGGAGTGAATTACGGAAGCCTTGTAATAAATGAGATTCACTATGCCCCCTCAGGCGGCACAAGTCTTGAATTTATTGAAATCGTCAATATAGATCCTAACAATTTCGTGAATTTATTAGACGTTGCTTTAACTGGAAATGGGTCACTCATGTACAAATTTGAAGAAAGCCTGCTTTTCGGTGCTGGATCTTACCCAAATAACTATATAGTTCTGGCGAAAGACGCTGCCGCTTATCAAGCAGCTTTTGGAGTTGCTCCTTTTGGACAATACGATGGGGATCTCAATGACAATGGAGAGACCCTTAAATTATCAGATCTATTTAATAATACCATCGATGTCGTGAGCTACAATAATTCAGCTCCTTGGGATCCAGTTCCTGCCACTGGCAGTAATAGTCTAGCTCTGATCAATCCGAGCTTGGACAATAATCAACCTAGTAGCTGGGCAGCGCAAGATGTCAGTACCACTCCAAAAACTGTGAATACCTTTGACTTCTGTGATGACTACTATACTATATTGGATAACTCAATTACAACCACTGATCAATCCGTCGATATAGCGATCACGACTAACGAGAGAATAGGTGCTAACGCAGTGGTCAATTACACAGCTGGAGATAGCATTGTGTTAGAGGCAGAGTTTGAAGTGCCTTTAGGGGCCACATTCCACGCTTTTATTGCTCCTTGTCAGTAAGCACTTGACTTAGAATTATATCTGGAGCACCAAGTCATTCTTGGTGCTCTTCTTTTTTTTGTCTCAGCTTGAGCAGAACAATAGTTTATCTACTTGATACCAAGTTTACAAATAGCTATTCTATCCTGACTTAGAGAATATTTATATTTTGAATATCTTTACATTTCCCATATTCCATTTCCCTCTCAACCCATCACATAGTTAAAATATTTATAATAGCTTAACAATCATATTCGGATGAATCCTATTTAGATGCTTACTATTGCGGCAAAATTGTTATTCATAAATTATATTAAACTAATCTGACACGTCTATGAGTAGAGATCTAAAACTCCTAATTGGTGTATATGCGTAGATCCTAGCTGATAGTCATTGAGTTACAAAAAATGACGTATGAAAAAACTATTATTTTCTATTTTTCTTAGCTTGTTAGCTATCTGCCTAATGGGTCAGGGGGTCACGACATCTTCTATGAACGGTAAGATCACTGATGCTACTGGTGAGTCTCTAATCGGAGCCAATGTGCAAGCCATACATCAGCCTACAGGAACCTTTTATGGTAATAGTACAGATTTAGAAGGTCTCTTCAGAATTTCTAATATGAGAGTTGGTGGACCCTATACCATCACTATTAGTTATACTGGTTACGAAGACTATGTACAAGACAATGTCTATATCAGGCTCGGTAAGCCATCTAAGATAGATGTCCAGCTTTCTGAAGGTGCCGTCAGTTTAGATGAGGTTTTGGTGTCCGCCGAGCGATATTACGCTGGTCAAAGCTCAGGTACCTCTACTGATATAAATGCTGAGGATATCGAATTGATGCCAACCTTAAATAGGGATCTTAACGATTTCACAAGATTGACGCCGCAGGCTAAGGAGTCTTTCGGTGGAGGATTCTCCGTAGCAGGTATTAATAACAGATACAATGCTGTCTATATAGATGGAGCTGTGAATAATGATGTTTTCGGTCTTGCGTCTAATGGGACTAACGGTGGCCAGACTGGTATCTCTCCCATTAGTGTAGATGTGATAGATCAGATTCAAGTGGTTATTTCACCATACGATGTGAGTCTTGGTGGATTCGCGGGAGGTGGTATTAATGCTGTGACCAAGAGTGGTACTAATCAATTCGAAGGTACTGCATATTATTTTCTGCAGAATGAAGGCTTAGTGGGTAAGACTAATGGAAGCCTCATTACAAGATTAATGCAGACAGATGACGATAGGACGAGCTTAGCAGAGTTTTCCAAAGAGACATATGGAGCTTCATTAGGAGGACCGCTGGTAAAAAACAAAGTCTTTTTCTTCACCAATGTAGAAATTCAGAAAGATCAGACACCGTCACCTTTTGACTTTGGTGAGTACAGAGGAGATTCTTCGGAGGAAGAGCTCAATAATTTGTCATCATTCTTACAAGAGACGTATGGATATGATCCTGGTCAGTTTGGCTCAAAAACGGATCAGCTGGATGGATTTAAATTTTTCGGTAAGATCGATGTGAATCTGAGTGACCAACATAAACTGACAGTCAGAAATCAATACACTAATGCTGAGCAGCTTAATGTGAATGGCTCAAATAGTAGGACGATTAATTATGAGAATAATGGTGTCTTCTTCCCAACCACAACCAACTCTTTTGCAGTCGAACTAAACTCAACATTTGGCAATAGCTCATCGAATAATTTCATCTTAGGAATTACCTCTGTAAGAGATGATAGAGATCCGATTGGATCCGATTTTCCCCACCTCAGGATAGATGATGGTAATGGATTAATCATATTAGGAACTGATCAGTTCTCCACAGCTAATCAACTGGATCAAAACATTATCACCCTGACTAATAACTTCAAGTTATACAAAGGCAAACATACACTTACCATAGGAACGCATAATGAATTCAGTGACTTTTACAACTTGTTCATAAGACAGAACTTTGGTACTTACGCATATGATTCACTTGACCAGTTTCTGAGTGGAGCACCTGCACCAGAGTACGATAGATCTTACTCATTAGTTGATGATCTTTCTGGAGATGGATCACAAGCAGCTGCTGAGTTTAAGACCTTGCAATTAGGTTTCTATGCACAAGATGATATTCAGGTAAATGATAGGTTAAATGTAACTGCGGGAATTAGACTGGATATACCATTTATCATGACAGAACAGAATATAGCGTCGACCTTCAATACGACGACTCTCCCTCTCATTGCATCAAGCTATGATATCGAGAACGCTGAGGGTGGAAAGTTACCACAAGGCCAGCTAATGTTTTCCCCCAGGTTAGGGTTTAACTATGATATTATGGGTGATCAGCGCACTATCCTAAGAGGTGGGTTTGGTGTATTCACGAGTCGGGTGCCTTTCGTATGGCCAGGTGGAGCATACGTTAATAACGGTGTGACCATAGGCGGAGTTAATGAACGTAACATAGATGGGGATATCGACTTTAGACCTGATGTCCAAAACCAATATACTAACGCTAACTTCACAGTGCCATCGGGACAAGTGGATTTATTCAGTAAAGATTTCAAGTATCCTCAGATATTTAGAGCCAGTATGGCTATAGACAAGGTAGTCGGAAATGGTTGGAACGCAAGCATAGAGGGTATGTATACCAAGACGCTGAACAATGTAAACTATATCAATGTCAATAATGATCCTACGATAGATTTTAATTGGACGAATGGACCCGATAATAGGCCAGTATACGGAAGAGAAGATTTAGATCCTACCTACAGCGCGATATACTTAGGGACCAATACAAATCAGGGATATACCTATACCATTACAGGAAGTCTATCTAAAAGCTTCGCTAGCGGATTGAACACTGGATTTGCAGTTACTTATGGTGATGCATATTCTCTTCATGAAGGTACATCTTCTCAAAATTCATCTCAATGGAGAGGCGCATTTAACGTGGACGGGCGAAATAATCCTGCATATGGTGTGTCGGATTTCTCAATTGGAACAAGAATCATCGCGACTTTGGGCTATGGAGTGAACTGGGGTGGTTCTGATGCTTTTAAAACGACGATCTCTTTATTCTACGAAGGCGAATCAGGTAATCCCTACTCATATGTATATGGAAACAGGAGTGGCCAAAATATTAATAATGAGACAGGTAGTACCAGTCGAAACAGAAGCTTAATCTATATTCCGGTTGACGAGTCAGAGATCAGCTTGGTCGATCCTAGCGAATACGCTGCTCTAAATGCTTTTATCGAGAACGATCCATATCTGAGTAGCAATAGAGGCTCCTACGCTGGTAAGAATTCTAATCGAACTCCATTTGAATCGCAAATTGATTTTAGACTATTACAGAATCTTGGAGTCAATACAGGAGGCAGAGGTCATAAATTACAACTATCTGTGGATATATTTAACTTTGCAAATATGATTAATAATAGCTGGGGTGTGACTTACAATAATCCATTCAACTATAACTTAATTAATTTTGAAGGGTATGCTGACGATGGTACAACGCCAACATTCTCATTTGATGATGACAGAGTAGGTTCTGAGAGATTCGATATAAACAATGCCTTGAGCCGTTGGAGAATGAGAGTTGGTGTCAGATATATCTTTGATTAGAGATAGAAGATAAACGGACTACATAGAGCTATTATTAGTATTTATTTAACTTTTTAGAGCGCTGATTTTCAGAATATTAGCTCAGTTAATTCTAAATTTGCGCTTTGAAAATATATATTAAACTGTAAATATTTAAATATGAAAAATGTTATTTTATTAATCAGCTTATTTGTGGCAGGTCTGATTTCGATCGATGCTTTTGCTCAGATTAAGACTCCCGCACCAAGCCCATCTGCTAAAATAGAGCAGACAGTAGGCTTAACTGATGTACACGTAGAATACTCAAGACCAAGTATGAAGGGCAGAACCATATTTGCTGCTGATGGTCTGGTGCCATTCGGTAAGAGATGGAGGACTGGTGCTAACCAGGCGACTAAAGTGACCTTTACTGAAGACGTACAGATAGAAGGAAAAGATCTTGAGAAAGGATCTTACGCTTTATTCTCTACTCCAGGTGCAACTTCATGGGATGTACACTTTTTCGAGCACACGACTAATAGTGCTGGTGGATATGGCGAAGCTACTCCTACTCTAACAGTAACAGTAACACCTGAAACTTTACCTCTCGAGATGGAGTCATTTGAAATATTCGTAGGTGATCTGACTGCAAATGGTGCAACTTTGAATCTACTGTGGTCTAACGTCATGGTACCTATGCAACTTGCTGTACATACTGAAAAGCAAGCTATGGCATCTATAGAAAAGACCTTAGCTGGTCCTTCTGATAGTGACTACTACAATGCTGGTGTATATATGGCTAGCTCTGGTAAAGAGCTTGACAAAGCTTTAGGATATATCCAGAAAGTGACTCATGGTGAAAATCAGAGATACTGGCAGCTAAGACAAGAAGCTGAAGTATTAGCTAAGCTGGGTAAGCACAAAGAAGCAGTTACAGTAGCTAAGAAGTCAATGTCACTTGCGACTGAAGCAGGCAACAATGATTATATTAAAATCAACAAAGACAACATCGCCAAATGGTCGATGAAGTAAGCAGCTTCTAATACTAAATAAGCATAGTATAAAGCCAGATATCGTAATGATGTCTGGCTTTTTTATTTAAAGACCATCATATCTATAAGTATAACTGGCTAATCATATTATTTTATTTACAGAATCTAAATCTGTCTGCATTTATACATCTCCTAATCTCTCTTTGCCAGTCAAGATGTTCCCCATTAATTATGATTTGCTTTCTATAGAAGAAAGCATGATAGCTCTAACATATCTATATCGGCATGTTCAGTAGTAGTAAATAAATTCAGAAGTAAGAGAACTGTTGGTCAAGCTGCTATGACTTTAGCACTTTTAGGTCAAAATCTGATCAAATACTTGGGTTATAATTTAATTCTGTCAAATACCTTTTAGGTTGCTTTTTATCTGGATTAGATTCGTTACCCCGTGTACTGCCAAAACTCTTAAAAGCGAGGTAATAATTCAGGGTTAACGTGTTCAAATCAAATTCAAGACTGTCAATTAATAGACTAAACTTCCCATATGAATAAGGTCTTATTTGTAAAAATCTCTTTAGAATCGTAAAGGGATTTTTAGAAGTGGCGGCTGCCTGCCAGGTACCCGGAGGGGATTAGCTGGCATAGCATTTTTGCTTACTTTTTTTGCAATTGAAAAAAGTAAGGCCCGCACGGCGAGTGCAAGAAAGCTTTGCATCTAAAGAAATGTGTTTATGCTTTACTTCTGAATACCACTATATCAATATTCAATGCGCTTCTTCTTTAGTTCACATAATAGGGAGAATCTGATCTGAGTATACAGATTCTTTCAATACGCTATAAGTATTAACGTGCTAGGTGCAATCCCCCCTCAGCGATCTGGATGCTACCAGTGATTAGACCCATCGTGGTCATAGCGAAAGACTGAATGATCGCCGCGCTCGCATTTGGAATTTTTTAGATCAGAATACAAGGTCCATTTTCTTTCTTCAATAGCAAATGTAGAAACATCACCAGATGAATGTTCAAGAGCGACATCTTAAAGTTGATGAATGAGCGAGAAGACTATGTTAATTTTAGTGAGTTGATATAAGTCGCTTGAGATTACGGCTCCGTATAATTAGTTCTCACAGCTACCGCCGATCAGTTCTATAATCATGATGACCTCATCAATAGTGGAGACTTCTAAACCTGTATCAACCGTGAATTGGCTAAGATCGTCTTCGCAGATATCACGAGTCGTGTCATCATAGGTGCAGTTTATGCATTTCGTTTCTGCCTTACCGCATGAGTCCAATGCTAAGCTGCAAGAGACTAAGAGGATGATCAATTGAGCTCTGCTGGAGTATATAGAGTGCAGAGTCATTGACTAACTTTTTCTTTGACGAGAGGCTGTACGATATGAGCTATTAAAATAACGCCCAGCGCTCCAATTAGATTAAGCCATAAGTAACCTAAGATATCTGAGAAGAAAACAGCTACGACAAGTGCCTCAGTGATCACTGCTGAAATAAATACTGCATTACCTCTGATGTTCTTAAAGTAAAAAGCTACTAAGAATATACCTAAGATGGTACCATAAAATATGGAACCAATGATATTTACAAATTGAATTAAATTTTCAAAGAGGGTTCCGAAAGAGGCGAATAGAATAGCCACCAAACCCCAAAATAAAGTCCAAGCCTTCGAAGCGTAGAGATAATAATTGTCGGTCTTGCCTTCTGAGAAGAGACGCTTGTGAATATCTACTGTACTTGTAGAAGCCAGCGCATTCAGCTCAGATGAGGTAGAAGACATGGCCGCAAAGAATATCGCAGCCAAAAGAAGCCCGACTAAGCCCTTAGGCAGGTTATTTAGGATAAAGTTGATAAAGACATAGTCCTTGTCGTTAATCTCGGCTCTGGCGTCCACTTTAATAATTACATCCTTAGCTTGCCGTCGAATATTCTGCTCATCATCTAAAAGACTGGCTATTTGAGCTCTGGTGGATTGTACCGCCTCACTACCAGATCTGATCTGATCAATATACACCTTATTTAGCCTATTTCGATTTTCAAAATTTTCATCGTATTGGAGCTGAAGCATTTCTAAGTCTTGCGCATATTCTGACGATTCGACTTGTTCTACTAAGCTCTCATTGAAAAAAATCGGCGCTTTGTTGAATTGGAAAAACATAAATACTAAGATGCCTAACATCAAGATAAATAGCTGCAGAGGCACTTTGAAAAGGGCATTGAAAAGTACTCCGAGCCGGCTATGTTTCACTGATTGACCTGAGATATATCTCTGTACTTGGCTCTGATCAGTCCCGAAATAGGATAGGAATAAGAATACAGCTGCAAGTGAGGAATAAATATTATAACGGTCTTTAATATCAAATTCGAAGTCGATAACTTTTAATTTACCATCAGTATTAGCAATGGAGAGCAGCTCCCTAAAACTATACTCATCAGGCATGTAATGTAGGAGTAGGAAGAAAATAATGATCAGTCCGATGAAGATAGTGATCATCTGAAGTTTATGCGTCACATGTACTGCCTTAGTGCCTCCTGACACAGTATAAAGAATAGCTATGATACCAATAAATACAGTCGTATAATTCAGATTCCAACCCATGACAGATGACATGATGATGGCTGGCGCGTAGATAGTTATGCCTGCAGCAAGTCCTCTCTGGAGCAGAAATAGCCCTGATGTAAGCGTCCGAGTTTTTACATCGAACCGATTCTCTAAAAATTCATATGCTGTGTAGACTTTTAGTCTATAGTAGAGAGGAATAAAGGTGATGCAAATGATGACCATGGCGACCGGCAGCATAAAGTAGAACTGTAGAAACTCTAATCCATCATGATAGGCCTGGCCAGGCGTCGAGAGAAATGTGATCGCACTTGCTTGAGTCGCCATGACAGAGAGGCCTATCGTCCACCACTTAGCCTCATTACCTCCTAATAAGAATTCCTGAATATTCTTACTCCCCTTAGTCTTCCAGATGCCATAACTTATGATTAAAATCATAGTGCATGACATCACTACCCAGTCTACCTGACTCATATTTAATTATTGTATTCCAGAGAAGTAGAAGTAAATAAATGTGATGAACACCAGATTAGCGATTATAATACCAGCGTACCATCGATTCCAGTTAAACTCCTCATTATGGTTTGGATCTTGGTCCATCATCTGTACTGATTTTTCCTGCATACTAAATATGATATCACGGTCTTCTATCTTTACCTAATGATATCATGTTGGCCAATAGACGGTAAGCACCTGGAATGCCCACAGGCACTTCTCTAAAAAATGAAATGCCAGTATAGATGTAGTAGCCTTCTCCGTATTTAGTAACCAGCATCGAACCTAACTTGGCATCTTCTCCTTTATCTTGCATAGAGAATATGGGCTGATAGCGATCGTCCCATTCTCCAGGAAAGTATAGTCCTCGCTCCTGTACCCAGCCCTCGAAGTCAGCCTCAGTGATTTTGTTAGGATAGTTTAGCACTGGATGATCTGGATCATTAAAGGTAATTTTGGCTGTTTCATCTGTTACTCGATCCCTTGATAATTTAAGTGGATAGGGGCCTAAATTATCCATGCTCATCCGTCTGGAGGTGTTATACTGAATTATCATATTCCCACCATTCTTTACATATTCCAAGAGGATGTCCTGTTTAAATTTGAGGTCCGTTAGAGTATTATAGGCTCTAATACCAGTAATAACGGCATCAAAAGGTCTGAGATTAGCGAGTGATATCTCCTCTACATCCATCAGTTCGACGTCATAGCCAATTTGTCTCAGTGCTATATTCACTTCGTCACCAGCGCCCATAATATATGCGATGCGTTGCCCTTCCTTTTTAATGTCCAACTTAACCACTTTAGAAGAGGCATCCTGAGGCACGACCTGCTTTGGTATATGGTCATAGTCTACAATGATAATATTATCACTATACGAATTTTCACCAATTTTAAGTAAAGGGACGATGTAATCTACGTTAGCTTCTGGCGGCGGTGTCACTGTAAAGGAGATATCAACATTTTCTCCTTTCCGCTTCAAGTCCACATCTACTTTCGCTGGTTCCACTGACCAGCCCTGCGGATGGCAAAGCTCTAAGCTTCCGACGACATTGTTGGAGTAAGCCTTTACTTTGACGATGATTTCTTTAGGACTTTCTGAATTGAAGATGTAGACCTTGTCATCCAGAGATACGGATACCTCAGGGACGATGTTGAATGGGCTATAAACTTCACCATCTACTGGATCATTCTTTTTGAAAATAAGATCTTTGATCAGCGACATCTTATGTCCAGCTATCTCTAAGACAAATTTAATTTTTATAGGACTGGGAGACTCAGCCATGCCGATCATAGATTTATCTTCGACATTATAAATACCCAATTCGCCTTTTTCTCTTAACCAGTATGGGCTGGATACCTGTGCGTTCTGAGATATAGTGTGCTCTACAAAAATTTTGTTACTCTCATTCTGACTCAAGGTCATGCTAAGTGTAGAATCCTGATCTGATGCCACTATACTGAATGAATTGAGGGTTATATTTATAGCTGATCTGTTAATCGCCTCCACTTCAATGTCTATTGTTTCCCCCGCACAGGCACTTTCTCCATCAGTCGCTTTGGCTTCTATATACAGACCGAGGCTTTGCTCTATGATCTGATCTATTTCGGGAAGTTTGATTTTTTTCCAGTGGCCATCGTTCAGCTTGTCTATCATTGATCTTATTTCCATTAATTGCGGTACGCTCTTAGCGGGGGCACTGATGTCGTAGTTATTTTGGATGCTTGCGAGCATGGTTCCTATCTCAGCTCCACCAGCTACCCTTGACCAACTTGTGTTGATTCCTTCGAATAGATTTTCGCCACTTGAAGGTAGATCTCCTTTTAGCAGTTCTAAGTATTCTGTTTGTGATCCTCTTGTACCTGTAGATCCAAACCCTTGACACTTATGCATGCTTCTGCTTGATGCTGCTATCTCATTATTGGACTTGCCCAAGATAGGGTAGTAGGTGCCAGCATCTACACTGAGCATCTGACTTTTATCAGCTTTCTCAAAATTCTCCTGACTTCCGTAGAACCACCATGAAGTATTAAAAAAAAGTCTCCTTGGCTGCCATGTGTCGGTCAGAGATAGTTGGTCTGGATAAGCAGCTGGGTCAGCAGTCAGATCAAATGCTTCGTAAGAAAGCATAGCTGACGAGGTGTGATGTCCATGAGTCTTGCCGGGGCTTCTATGATCGAATCGATTCACAATGATGTCAGGCTTGAACTTTCTGATAGCCCAGACTACATCTGACAAGACTTCGTCCTTATTCCAGATGCTGAGTGTCTCATCAGGATGCTTAGAGTATCCGAAGTCGATAGCTCTCGAGAACATTTGCTGCCCTCCATCGACACTTCTGGCCCGCAGTAGCTCTTGAGTCCTCAATACGCCTAATAGGTCTGCTAATTCTGTACCAATTAGATTTTGGCCACCCCCACCTCTGGTTAGGGAGAGATATGCCGTGTTAGCTTTTACTTCATTAGAAAGGAAGGAGATTAGCCTGGTATTTTCATCATCTGGGTGTGCAGCTACGTACAGCGCGGACCCAAGAAATTGCAGCTTCTCTATCGCGTGGTAGATCTCCGAGCTATTTAATTTCTTGGGAGCCTGCGCCAAGCTCTGGTAGTGCAGGCAATATATTGCAAGTAATACGAATATTAGTTTCATTCATTTAAAATTTAGAGCTGAACATTCATCGGATAATTTGTAAATTTTATGATGCAGACAGTTATTCTGATCATTATACATTAGCAATAAGTTACTAATCTGAGTCTAAACGCAAATAATCAAAATTAGCAATCCAGATAGACGTCACAGATATACTCTCATATAATTTCTGTGCAATCAAATAGTGAGCTTTATTAATATCGGTGGGTAACCAAAGGGCTTCTACTTTTGATGATATACTCAATCTGATCATCAGCAATTTACCACTGCACTATCTTATCTAAGTAGTAAAGATAGAACTTCCTACTAAAGTAATATAGCTGAAAGTCACTCCACACATTAATGAAAAGTTAATGATGTGACCTAGCTAAAAACGTAGCGCTTTTGATGGGTGAATAGATTCTGGTTCACTGCGATATTGTCGAGACAGTTGATGGTCACTTATAGAACATTTAAGATGCCACTACAGAGGTAGAAATTACCCATAGGCTTTGAGGTGGAACTTACTGGTATATAGATCACCTAAACAAGTCCGCATTTAATAGTTTACTTATTAATAATCATATATTTACATATTCAATATTACATTATGTATTAGAAAGTAGTGAAGGCGACTAATACGGAATATAAATATGTATCTAGTTGTTTTTATTTTCGTCTTAAATAGCAGATCTTTAACCAACCAAAAACGTCCTCAACTGTATGTTGATTATTTATATTGCTCTTGCATTCATTGCGATAAGTCTGATTCTTAGTATTTCTACAAGACTGACTCAAAAATAGAATTTACTTAATTCGCGACCGCCGTTATGAGCTAAGAAGTGTAAAGCTATGTTCGATTTAAAGCGTGACTATACAGGCTTCGTTTCTGGCATTTGGCATTCTTCTTCTGGAGATTTACCGCAGACAGAACAGTCTCCCAAATTATCTTTTAACATTGGATTATTAGAAGCGCAAGTGCCTCTAAACTCTCTTCCCGTCAAGATCTGTCTGATATTGATCAGAATAAAAGATATACCAAAGGTTCCTCCTATGATTAAAAATACATATAGAAATTGATTCATCTGATGATTATATTTAATGATTGACTTCTTAGTATATTACTTGTAATTAAACGACCACAAAGCTAAATAAGTTTTTTGATGCAAGAAAAGTTGAAAGCATTCGGTAGGCTATTAGAAATCATGGATGAGCTGAGAGAAAAGTGCCCATGGGACAAGGTACAGACTAATGAGTCGCTGCGTAATCTGACAATTGAGGAAACTTATGAGCTGGCAGACGCCATACTGAACGACGATCCAGAGAACATCAAAGAAGAATTGGGCGATCTCATGTTACACATGGTCTTTTACAGTAAGATAGCTGAAGAGAAGGGACAATTTGGAATAGCAGATGTCCTCACTACAGTTAACGAGAAGCTAATCAGAAGACACCCTCATATTTATGGCACTACTAAGGTGGATGGAGAGGAGGATGTTAAACGTAATTGGGAAAAAATAAAGCAATTAGAAGGCAAGAAGTCTATCTTAAGTGGTGTGCCGCAGTCTATGCCAGCCTTGATTAAGGCATACCGTATGCAGGAGAAGACAAAGCAAGTCGGTTTCGAATGGGAGAATCGGGATCAAGTCTGGGAAAAGGTAGAAGAAGAAATGCAGGAACTGAAGGAGGTGATAGATGGCAATGAAAGCCAGACCCGAATGGAGGAAGAATTTGGAGATGTTCTATTCTCATTAGTAAACTATGGTAGATATCTAGGTATTGATCCAGAGACAGCTCTTGAGAAGGTGAATCGAAAGTTCAAAAAGAGATTCGAATACATAGAAGAACACTCTCCTAAGCAGTTAGAAGATATGAGTCTGGAAGAGATGGATGCTCTATGGAATGAGGCAAAAACTATAGGGTAATAAAGTTTGCTAATTAGTCAAGAGATCGTACATTTGCGGCTGCTAAAATCGCATTTTCGTAATCCTTTTTGGTTAAAATTTAAATAATGGCAGCGTACTTAACAAAAGAAAAGAAAGAAGAAATCTTTCAACAGTACGGAGGCAGTAGCTCAAATACTGGCTCTACAGAAGCTCAAATAGCTCTTTTTACTTATCGTATTACCAGCCTTTCTGATCACCTAAGAGATAATAAGAAAGACTTTTCATGTAAAAAGACTCTTTTATCCTTAGTCGGTAAGAGAAAAAGATTGCTGCAATATCTCGCTTCTTCTGACATACAGAAGTACAGAGACTTAGTTGACAAATTAGGCATAAGAAAGACTTCAATTTAAACCGTAGTCGCTTTTTTTACCCTTCTTATTTTTATCATGACATAGCGCATATAGATACATATGTCTAATACAAAATGTGCTAAAATAACAGTTTATGGGTTCACAAACAGGTACTAACATAACGTTCAATCTTCCAGACGGTCAAGAAGTAAAAATAGAGACAGGTAAGCTAGCCACTCAAGCTCACGGCTCTGTAGTCATCACGATAGGTAAGACAATGCTATTCTGCTCAGTCGTTTCAGCTTTTGAAGCGAGAGAAGGTCAGTCGTTCTTTCCATTGAGTGTAGATTATCAAGAGAAATTTGCAGCAGTCGGAAGGATACCTGGTAATTTCTTTAGAAGAGAGGCTAGGCTGTCTGATTATGAGATACTGATATGTAGACTTGTGGATAGGGCTATCAGACCTCTATTCCCTGATGGCTATATGCATGATACCCAAGTGATCATTAACTTATGGTCTGGTGAAGAGGATGTACTTCCAGATGCTTATGCTGCTCTTGCAGCTTCAGCAGCTATAGCGGTATCTAATATTAATTTTGCAGGTCCACTATCAGAGGTACGAGTGGCTAAAATTGACGGACAGTTCCTTGTGAATCCAGGCAGAGCTGCCTTAGAGACGGCTGAACTAGAGATTATCGTCGCAGCGACCATGGATAACGTTATGATGGTAGAAGGCGAAGCGCAGGAATGCAGCGAGGCTGACTTAATAGAAGCTATTAAAGTAGGTCACGAGGCTATAAAAGTACAGTGCCAAGCTCAATTAGACTTAGCGCAGCTAGTGGGCGAAAAAGCAACGGTGAAGAGAGAATTAGAAGTGAAACTAGAAAACGAAGAATTAAAAGCTCAAATAAAAGAACTGACTCACGATTCTATACTTGAAGTAGCAAGAGGTGCTCACGACAAGTTTACCCGTAAGGATGCATTTAAGAACATAAAAGAGACACTCAAAGAGCAACTTTTGGAGGCGCACGGTGAAGAATATATGGAGGAGAATGGTCACTTCGTATCACCCTACTACAATAAGCTGCAGAAAGAAGTCGTCAGAGAAATGGTATTATCTGAGGAAGTTAGGTTAGACGGTCGTAAATATGATCAAGTCAGACCAATCTGGACGGAAATTGATTATTTACCTTCAGCTCACGGTAGTGCCATTTTTAATCGAGGTGAAACCCAAGCCATTGCTACACTGACTTTAGGTACGAAGATGGATGAGCAGATGATCGATAATGCCTTACTCAATTCCAGATCAAGATTCATATTGCATTACAATTTTCCTGCATTTTCAGTAGGGGAGACTAAGCCGATGAGAGGTCCAGGACGAAGAGAAGTAGGACATGCTAATCTTGCTGGAAGATCATTAAAAAAAGTATTGCCAGAAGATAATTCTTACACCATAAGGATAGTATCTGACATATTAGAGTCTAATGGTTCTTCTTCTATGGCTACGGTGTGTGCTGGATCACTTGCGATGATGGATGCAGGTCTTCAAATTACTGCACCTGTATCAGGTATAGCCATGGGGATGATCTCTGATGGAGATCGATCTGCCATATTATCGGATATACTTGGAGATGAGGATGCTATCGGAGACATGGATTTTAAATTGACAGGTACAGAAAAAGGTATCACTGCATGTCAGATGGACATTAAGATAGAAGGATTACCCTACGAGACCCTTGAGAAGGCGCTTCAGCAAGCTCGAGATGGTAGGCTACACATCCTAAATGAGATGAATAAAACCATCGCCCAGCCTAATCAGGACTTGAAACCTCATGCACCCCGAGTGACTGAGATGGAGGTAGATAAAGAATTCATTGGTGCCATTATAGGACCTGGAGGTAAAGTTATCCAAGAACTTCAGAAAACGACTGGAGCTACAATCAACATCGAAGAAGTTGGAGAAAAAGGTATCGTCAATATATTCTCATCAGAAGCGACGGGTATGGAGGAAGCCATTGCTGCAATCGAAAGAATCACCCATGTCGTCAAGGTAGGAGACATATACGATGCAAGAGTAGCATCTATTAAGGACTATGGAGTCTTTGTTGACTTTATGAATTCAGGAGGTCTTGTACACATCTCAGAAATATCTCACTCAAGACTGAATACCTTAGACGGTCTGTTCAAAGAAGGTGATGTCATGAAAATTAAGGTGGTCGGTACAGATCCTAAGACACGCAAATGGAGACTGTCAAGAAAAGTATTGCTCCCTAAGCCAGAGAGGAAAGACGATAGCAGAGCTTCACGGGACTAAATATCGGAGCTCAATATACTGGTTCGCTTTTTAAGCCAAATTAGCCTCGTAACAGGTTATTATATTTTTTACTACCTTGGGAATTGTAATGTGTGCATACATACGCATACACTTTATCTAAAAATAGTTGACTTCCAGAAACTATTTAATAGTCTAATACGTCTATTAGATAGCGCTTACACTCTATTATACTGCAGCGTCCAATTAGACTCAATATTTATTTACATAAAATTAAAGCTTCTTGACTTATGAGGCAACTTAAGATTACGAATAAGATTACCTCCAGAGAGAGTGTCTCTCTTGACAAATATCTGAATGATATTAGCAAGATAGATATGCTTAATGCAGATGAAGAAGCTGGCTTGGCAAGGAGAATCAGAGAAGGGGATAAAGAAGCCTTGGAGATTCTTACTAAATCTAATCTCAGATTCGTCGTGTCAGTAGCTAAGCAGTATCAAAACCAAGGGCTATCACTCAGTGACCTCATAAATGAAGGCAATGTTGGTCTGATGAAGGCAGCGAAACGATTTGATGAAACCAGGGGCTTCAAATTTATTTCATACGCCGTATGGTGGATTAGACAGTCTATTCTTCAGGCGATCGTCGAATATTCAAGAATTGTCAGATTACCTTTGAATAAGGTTGGATCGTATAATAAAGTGAATGAAGCCTATATATCGTTTGTGCAAGAGTTCGAAAGAGAACCATCGGATGAAGAATTAGCCGAGCTCTTAGAAGTGAAGCCTAAGGACGTCAGGACGATGATGAAGAGTAACAATCGACATGTTTCATTTGATGCTCCAGTAGGCGGCGAGGACGGCGACGCTACGATTTTGGATTTAATGATTTTCAGCGATCAGGTGAATCCTGATAATAAATTGATGGAGCAATCCCTTAAGGATGAAGTCAAAGAAGGGCTAAATATATTGTCGCCCAGAGAGGTAGAGGTACTGTCTGCTTACTTTGGCCTTAACGGTAGCAAGTCTCTGACTCTGGAAGAAATAGGTGATCTATATGGACTTACCAGAGAGCGAGTGAGACAGATTAAAGAGCGAGCCATAAGAAGATTGAGAAAATCCGTCAACAGAAATGCCCTGAAATCATACTTAGGATAATTTTAACTACCGATAAAATATAAAATCTAAGCCTATTGGAATTTTCCAATAGGCTTTTCTTCTTATATATGCAGTGATCAAGTTTGCCATCATATTAACGCTTGGAGCATTAGCTTTGATTTTTATCATGCAGCAGCTTTTAGGCTTTACGCTGAGTACACAAGCTAGTACCTCACGCATTAAACACGATATTAAAAAGCTCCGAGATAACTTAGCACAACTTCTTAAAGATTTATCACCATGGGACGAGAATGACTTAGAAATGATTTCGTTACAGATCAGTGAAGTACAGAAGAACGTCAAGCTAAACCAAATTGTCAGTGGATTTATCAATAATATATATCAAGAAAAGGTAGTCGCTTTTGCTTACAAAAATTACTATGGCAAGAAAGGCAAGGCTCTACTCTATGCAAGAAACTCGATGCATGAGTTCTATTACAAGATTTCACCTAAGAGTGTAGATATATACATGGATAAAATACAACTGGGTACCTTATATAAGGATGGTGGATTCTTTCTATCAGGTCAAGAGGATGAATCCAAGGCCAAGGCATCTATTAGTCAGTCCGATACTATGTCTCTTCTGCCTGTAGAGATGGACGGTAAGAAGATTGCGTCACTTACGAATCCATCGGAGAGATCATACGAAAATACTCGTGCGGTCACCCTGTTAGAACATATTGATCAGACAGACCATGACCTCTTGACGTCCTTAGTTTTATTTGAAATCATACACCGCACTAATACTATATAACTTATGAAGTTTTTACTTAGCTTATTTATAGCGTTCAGTTCACTCTCGCTACATGCACAGACCCATACTGCTCCGCAGCCTCTACCTGATTTTGATTCAATAGATCTTAGCGCAGAGTTAGAACAGATGTTTAATATGGTAGACTCGATACCTTCTAATTTTGGAGATTTCGAGAATATAGATAATCTATTCCAGCAGCTCTTCGGTGAAGTCTCTGAGGACAAGGAGCTATATAGCGATCTTTTGAATCAGGGTATCAAGATGATGGAGAATCTGGACTTAAATGAGATGCAAGGCCTTATGGATAATTTTATGAAAGACTTTGAAGAACTTAACATGGAAGAATTATTAGATATTGAGGAAATAGATAAAATTGAACAAAAGCACGCTAAGCGTAAGAAAATATAGGCGGTTCACATCTGCTTATGCATGATCCTGTCAGTCGTATAAACTAATGGATCAGTTTTAGATACCTTTATTTCGTTCCCCTCAAATTGCTGCCGTCGGTTTATTGTTCTGGCTTTGCCATGTACTAATTATATTTCAGAGGTGTGCGAGCTTAAAGGGCATAGCTGTACTAATAGATGCAACTGCGAGGCGTTTAAAGTTCTTCTGGTCGGCAACCAAGTCGTTTACGAAGAAGATATTTACTTAGCGACTAAGATGATATCTCGGCGTCCGTACCAGGGCTGCGCCTACTGTATTCATTATGCAGGGATGTTCAGAAGAACTTATTGCTTGAGATTGAAAACTCAAATGATTGATAATTAATCGGTCAGAGATTATTAATTATGCTGCTTTGATAATATGTATCTAACTGTTACACCGTGATAATTAGGGATATTTAGAAGTAAAAGAATTTACGCCTTAGGTGTCATATATCTGTAGCCCAGTATAAAGTGCTGGGTAAATTAAATTAGATAGCACAGTTATTTTTTGGTTGGCGGGATTTTAGTTGAAAATCATGACAACTAAATTTATAGATAGAACCAATTTTATGACGAAAATTCTTTTCAAACCCTTTGTATTTCCCTTAATCTTACGGGGAGCATTGACTTTTCGATGAGACATTGATTATACTCATCGAATGAGACATTCGCAAGAAAGACTTTTATTGTGGGGCAGCTTTAGTCTATTATTTGACAGCCTTAAAGTCGATTTGAATACGCTTACTTCTGAATTATTACCTCGTAATAAGGTTTTTTGGCCATAAATGGGGTAACAGATCTTATACAGCTAAAAAAGAACCTTTATGAAACTTGATCTAATTCAATTATAAGCCATTATTTACACAGATTTTGACTTAAAAGTGCCTAAATCATATATGCTTTCCGAGCAGTTCTCTTACTTCTAAATTTGTATACTACTTCTGAACATGCCTATGCAGACATATCTTATCGAATAATCACCATCTTGATAGGAAATGCGCACTAATATAAATTCGCTTGGTTCCCTTTCATCAGTTTGACTTGGAAGCGCTGATCTGACATTGGTCGCTGATGAGTGGATCGCCAGTCTCTGCACTTACGACATCAGCTTGAAAAGAGCCAGTAAGTGTCATGCCATTGTCAGCAGTAGATACATTTCCATTAGCATTGATCAAGACATCGATGAGAGTACCGGACACATCTACTTGGTACGGATATTCTTCAGCGGTAATGCTCAGCTCGTCTCCATTGACATCTGCATCCAGCGGAAGGTCTAAGTCAAGAGCAGTTATCGACAGGGAGACTCTACTGACATCATCTATGACAATTTTTATTTCAATTTCTGCTGAATCAGTATTCAGATCGGTGAGAATAGCGCAACTTAATGATCCATTGTAGATTCCTAAAAACTTGTCTCTGGAAAAAATACAATCACCAGAACTTACATTTGCATTAGGAAGATAATTTTCGGCAGCGACGTCAGTACATCCAGTAATAGTACAACTGCCATCATCCTCTGTAGCATTTGGATTATAATTGTCAGCTGCAACATTAGTGCAGCCAGAGATTTCTTCTTCTCCGCAGCTCTGCAAGAATTGACTTACTATAATTAGAGAGCTCAAGAATACCAACTTTGAAAATGTCATCTTATTTAGTTTTTAGTTCTCTCAATTTGATTTACATAATTGAGATTGCCTAAGCGAAAAGATACACCCATCTTACTTTTATAGATATTATCCTCAGCTCGGCAGATGATTCCTTGTTTAATAGCGATGGAAGTTGGTAGAGTATTGGGATTTTTATAAATCTCGTCTAAAAGAGTGAATTTCATACGAGCTGTGCTAAAGTCGGTATTGACTGCTTCAGAAAGCTGATGCATAGATACCGAGCATGCCAAGATCACCGAGTAGAAATATATGTAGACTCCCATTAGAATACTTCAAATTTATGAAACTTGGCTTCAATAGGTCCGTTGTAAAGGGTTAATCTCTTCGATGGCTTCAAGCCGACGAATTTAATTCCTTGTTTGTTACCAGAAAATACCCAGGCCGTAGATCCCGTACATTTCTGTTTAAGGGTATCACCAATGCTTTTGTAGAAGGCTTTATGGTCATCTAAACTGAGTCGCTTGTTATAGGGCGGGTTCATAATGATGTGATGTGGCTCCTTGAGTGATTCTGTCTGAAAGAAATTACCTCGATTGACTTCGATAAGGGATTTAAACTCCGAGTGCGCGATAGATTCCTTCAGCTCATCCACTAAGTAGTCTAACCTATCTGAACCTTTGATGCTACCTTCTACCTCTCGGGGTGAAGCATCATGCTGAATTTCTGACCAGAGGCGCTGATCAAAATCATTCCAGTGATAAAATGAAAAGACATCTCTGAAATACTGTGACGGGATATCATATTTTAACATGGCAGCTTCGTATAGCAGGGTGCCTGAGCCACACATAGGATCTAAAAATGGCGTCAGTTTATCCCAGCCAGACAGCTGTATGAGGCCAGCTGCCAGAACTTCATTAATCGGTGCTTCAGCTGTGACGTCTTTATAACCTCGCTTGAATAGGGCTTCTCCAGAGCTATCTATATTCACATTCAATGTGCGCTCGGTGATATGTATATTAAGCCTGATATTTGCATTTTGTTTGCTGATAGAGGGTCTTCGGCCTTTACTCTCGTTGAATTGATCAACAATAGCATCCTTTGTGAGGTGGGTGATATATTGAGAATTTTTAAAAAATTCAGAGTAAACAGTGGATTCTATGTACAAGGTCTTATCCACATCAAAATAGTCACCCCAGTCAATAGAATAGATTGCATCGTATACATCCTTATAGGAGTGAATCTGGTACGAGCCGATAGCGGCTAGCACCCTTAATGCATACCTTGATTTATAATTTAGTGTATATATGTCAGACATGGTACCGTCAAGAAAGACGGATCTGCGTCCTAAATCGGCTGCTTTGTTAAGCAGTGTTCTTACTTCTTCAGCTAAGATTTCTTCCAAGCCCTGAAATGTCTTGATGATTAATTTCATTTAAATGAATTTGGGACTTGATTAATTATCTTCTGATAGCTAAGCGTATCGATGAGAATCTAAGTAAGTATCGCAGCTTTACTAATGTCAGGATTACTTCATTACGATTGTATAACACCCACATTAAAATCTTTAATGGGTGCATAGTTGCACGCCGCTAAACTCTTTGAAATAATATTTCTTGTTTCGCGGGGATCTATTATATCATCTACCCACAGCCTCGCCGCGGCGTAGTAGGCTGTGGTCTGTGCGTCATATTTTTCTTCAATAGCTGCGATCATGCTGTCCTCATCTTGCTTAGTGATCTCTTTGCCTTTGGCCTTAAGAGAGTGACTCTGGATCTGAGCTAAGACCTTAGCTGCTTGAGCACCTCCCATCACAGATATTTTAGCAGTAGGCCAGGCATAGATAAATCTTGGGTCGTAAGCCTTGCCGCACATGGCATAATTACCTGCACCATATGAATTACCCAATACGATTGATATTTTGGGTACGGTAGAGTTAGAGACGGCATTCACCATTTTCGCACCGTCCTTGATGATACCTCCGTGCTCAGAATTTTTACCCACCATAAAGCCTGTTACATCATGTAGGAAGATCAGCGGTATTTTCTTCTGATTGCAGTTCAGGATGAATCGTGTCGCTTTATCGGCAGCATCAGAGTAGATTACGCCTCCAATCTTAATTTCGCCTTTTGCGGACTTGCTGATCTCTCTATTATTCATGACAATACCTACACTCCAGCCGTCTATGCGGGCATAAGCGCAAATCATTGTTTGGCCGTAGCCTTCTTTATAAAATGTTAGGCTGTCTTTATCGACAATATGCTTCAGTAAGATAATGGAGTCATACGGTTTAGTTCTGTCATCTGGGTAGGCGCCGATGATATCCTTAATGGTATACTCTGTATCCTTGGCTTTGATGCGGTTCAGGCCAATCTCAGAGGCAGCTTTCTTTTGACTAATCAATTTTTTGATTAAGTCGAGGCATTCTCTATCATTTTTTGCAATGTAGTCCGTGACACCAGAGATATTAGTTTGGGTATGCGCGCCCCCGAGAGTCTCCTTATCTACATTTTCTCCTATGGCTGCTTTGACTAAGTAGGGGCCTGCTAAGAAGATAGAGCCCGTACCTTCCACGATGATGGATTCATCAGACATGATAGGAAGATAGGCTCCTCCAGCTACACAGCTTCCCATAATGGCTGATATTTGTGGTATGCCCATGGAGGAAATTACCGCATTATTCCTAAATATTCTTCCGAAGTGTTCTTTATCTGGGAATATCTCATCCTGCATGGGTAAATATACACCAGCAGAATCGACTAAATAGATCAGGGGTAAGCGATTTTCCATGGCTATTTCCTGTGCACGTAGATTCTTTTTTCCAGTGATAGGAAACCATGCTCCAGCCTTTACGGTAGCGTCATTAGCTACGATCATGGAGAGTACACCGGATACTCTTGCTATTCCAGTGACTACACCTGCTGATGGACATCCTCCATGATCAGCATACATTTCGTATCCAGCAAAAGTACCCACTTCTAAAAAATCGTTGTTGTCATCGATAAGATACTCAATCCTTTCTCTTGCGGTCATCTTACCTTTAGAGTGGAGCTTTTTTATTTTTGCTGGACCACCACCTTGATGTATGGCTTCCTTAGTCCGTTCTAACTTGGATAGTCTGAGGAGGTAGGCATCCTCATTTTTACTATGTTGTAAATCTATTTTCAGCATAGTCACAAAATTAAACCAGAGAACTGGTATTCCTATAAATTCAGATCTTAATTACCTTGAAACTTTATAAGGGTAGCTGCCTGGATATTCTGGGTAGAAGCCTTCAAATGACAAGATCGTGGGTTCTGAATCAAGGTAGGAGATGAGCGTCGCGACATCTGTGAATGTCAATCGATTGATAGACGTTATGATGTAATTTGGCTCCATGCTAACACGGTCTACCAGGCCATTCTTATAAACACTGATGACTTTTACTCCTTCTATATTGTATTTATATTTCTCATGAGAACTGAGGTCTCTTAATTCAAATCCCAAAGACTGAAGTACCTCATCTTTTCTGATAGGCAGAAGCTCGGTGGTATTCAGATGATTTCTCAGTATAATATCTTTCTTCATGTAGATTCCTTCATGAATATACTCAACCGTCATGTACTCACCTGGTCTAAAGCGCGCCAGCACTCCATTAAACTCTGCTATGGAATTAGTTTTGGTGCCATTCAGACTGATGATAACGTCACCTTTGACTAATGAAGCCTTTTGAGCTGCACTTCCTCTGGACACAGACTGGATGATCACTCCTTGTATATTATTTAAGCCTAATGATTTTGCTATGTCATCATCAACATCTGCTATTCCTACGCCCAGCCACGCTCGCTGTACAGATCCATATTCTATTAGATCACCTACTACTTTAGAGACTATGTTAGAAGGTATGGCAAAAGAAAAACCTTCATATTTTCCACTGTTAGATAGTATGGCTGTATTGATCCCAATAAGCTCCCCGTACATATTGACCAGAGCTCCTCCTGAATTACCTGGATTAACTACAGCATCGGTCTGAATATAGGATTCTACGCTATATTGATTTGACAAATTAAGATTTCTCGCCTTAGCACTGACTATGCCAGCGGTTACTGATGATTGTAATTTAAATGGGTTGCCAATAGCCAGTACCCAGTCACCGATTGATAGAGAATCTGAATCACCAAACTTAAGTTGTTTGAGGTTTTGCACCTCTATTTTTAGTAGGCTTAAATCAGTATTTCTATCAATGCCCACCACATTCGCCTTGAAGACTCGTTTGTCATTAAGCGTCACTTCTATGATATCAGCATCCTCTATAAGATGGTAATTAGTCACAATGTGACCTTCGGGACTGACGATGACGCCCGATCCCGTAGAACTACGGTACTCACTCTTAGTTCCCTGGCTGTCTTTGTTGATGATTCTGAGAAAAACGATGGACTCGGTAGATCGGATGGCGACTTCAGAAAATACGGGTCTGTAGTCCTTCTCATTTTTTACCAAAGTGTAGTTTGGCTCTTCTCTAATGATGATCGTATCAGGGGTCTGAATAAAGTAAAAGACCGATACAGCGATGAATGAACTGAGTATGGAACTCGCTAATATTTGTAGTGTCGGTTTTCTCATGTAAATATTTTGATAGGACTAAGGTAACATATTATATAAAAATGCAATATGTTCTCACATCCTTTATTGAGCACCTCTCTAAACCTTGATTCTCATATATCCGACCTTAAAGGCTCGTCACTCTAATTAGGATAACCACATAGATAATTCAATAACGTTGCTATAGCATATTGAAATGGGGGCTATTACAATCAGCTACACACCGCATATGACAACTGCGCTATACTATATAGTTCAGTTATAGTGATGTATTAGTGACAAACGGAGTTGTGATTAGATTTATTGGAATTTGCAGAATGAATGAGGACTTATCCGCCACATTCTATGCGCAGGTTTTTGACTTGAGAAGACCAGAGTTCTTTTTGCTCATTTACTTCATCTTCGTCGCAGAAGTCAGTGATCTCTAATATAGTCTCATTAGTTACATCGGATTTGTACATTCTGAATTCTAGATATTCTTCATCTGGACTTTCATCCCATTTGAATCTGACTCTTTCTTCTTCTATGTCATCTATCATTTCTGCTTCTTCATCGGCTCCCTGCCAGGTGAATGTGAAGGTATCTCCAGTGATGTCTACACCGTCACAGAACCACCTGACTAAGCACGATGGAGTAGTGAGAAATTGGTATAGTATTGCTGGTGAAGCTTTAAAAATGAATTCTATATCGAATGAAACTCTTTTCATGAATATTGTTAGGAGGTATAGTGAATTTACTGTCGTTCGCGCAATAAAATGAAAATAATGACAGAATCAAATTTTTATATTATAAATTATTTATATAATTCAAAATTTGACCAAAAGTTAATGATAAAACTATTACTTGATAACTATAAACAATAATTGTAATTTCGCGGTTTATTAACACTTAGAATAGAAAGGATTTACATGCGGCAGTTAAAGATTACAAAATCAATAACCAATAGGGAAAGTCAGTCATTAGAAAAGTACTTGCAGGAAATTGGTAAGGTAGACTTATTGACTCCAGAAGAGGAAGTGACCTTAGCTAAGGAAATCAAAAGTGGAAGTCAAGAAGCCTTAGAGAAACTTACTAAAGCGAATTTGCGATTTGTCGTCTCAGTGGCAAAACAGTATCAGAATCAGGGCCTTTCTTTAAGTGATTTAATTAATGAGGGGAATCTTGGTCTTATCAAGGCTGCTCAACGTTTTGATGAAACAAGGGGGTTTAAATTTATCTCTTATGCCGTGTGGTGGATTAGGCAGTCGATCCTTCAAGCACTAGCAGAGCAATCTAGAATTGTCAGGCTACCACTCAATAAGGTAGGATCATTAAATAAAATTAACAGAGCATTTTCAGAATTAGAACAAGAATACGAGAGAGAGCCTTCATCTGATGAACTGGCTGAACTCTTAGAAATACCATCTGAAGAAGTAGAGACCACTCTAGGTGTAGCTGCCAGACACGTATCTATGGATGCCCCATTCGTAGATGGTGAGGATAACAGCTTGCTCGATATCTTGGAAAACACTAAGACACCCGGCACTGACAATAAATTAGAGTACGCAGAGTCTCTTAGACGTGAAATAGAAAGGTCATTAAATACGCTGACTGAGAGACAATGTGATGTGATCAAGCTATATTTTGGCATCGGTGTAGAACATCCTATGTCGTTAGAAGATATCGGAGAGAAGTTTGGCTTGACTCGTGAGAGAGTTAGACAGATAAAAGATAAGGCCATCAATAAACTAAGATCTGCTTCAAGAAGCAAGTTGCTTAAGCATTACTTAGGCTCCTAAATCTTCGAAGGATCTTCTCACTAAAATAGTAAAGCTGATAATTTTTATGTAAGGACCTTAAGCATCCTTAATTTACTACATGTTCTAATCAATTTTCGTAAGATGATTGTTATGGATGAGGAGTCTATTTATGCAGAATTTACCTCAATGTATAGATCAGCCAGTATAGGTCTGTTGGTAAGCAGATGATGCTAATGCCACAATATCAATTCCTCTTTTATTGATTTCTGCTTAACTATGGAAGATCGGAGTATTTTTATTGGTGAGCAAGTACGAACATCCTTAATAAACTGATCACATATACGAGAATAAAAATAGCTGTATCATTTTGAACTAACTAAGTGAGCTCATGAGAAGCTACATGCATGATTCGTCTATAGGTTTTCTCAACGTTTAGCAGCTCTTTTAGATTTACTTTTTTTTTCTGTTTCTATGTTAGCGTCCGCTGTGCAATATATTTCTGGAGGCCTATTGATACCTTCTTCTAAGGAGATAAACGTTTCAGTTCTTTCGATGCCTTCTATTTTTTGAATTTTCTCTGACAGTACTTCACGTAAATGTTGGGTATCCTTACAGATGATCTTAGCGAATATGCTGTATCCTCCAGTGGTGTAGTGCGACTCTATCACTTCGGGTATATCTTCAAGAGCCAATGCGGCGTCTTTGTAGTATTGACTTCTTTCTAAATATATCCCGATAAAAGCGATGATATCATAACCTAAGACTGCGTAATCTATACTTAATTTAGAACCTGTGATGATGCCATATTCCATCATTTTCCGAATCCTGACGTGCACCGTCCCCCCTGACACGAATAAGAGCTTACCTATTTCAGCGTAAGAAGTTTTCGCATCTTTCGATAAAATAGACAATATTTGTAAATCTATTTTATCTAAATCAAACCTTTTTTTCATATAATTCTAAAATTAGCTTTTGCACCAATATGCTTGATAAAAACTTTGTACTTAGAGTACAAAATAATCTAAATTAAATGAATGAGTAAGACATTTAACATAAAATATGAATTTCTACAGCCATTTATATATTCAATATTAATTGCATTAGGTATTTATGTTGGATTTAATATCTCTAATGAAAATAATTTTTATTTAGAAAAGATTGAAGATAGCGATATAGGCACAGGGACGGGTAGAATAGAAGAAGTACTGAGATTTATTGAATCAAAGTACGTAGATGATATCGATTCAGAAGTCTTGATCCAGAAGGCCTTAAATGAGATATTGAATCACCTCGATCCGCATTCTACATATCTTACAGAAGAACAACTGAAAGGCGTAAATCAGCAGATGACTGGTAATTATCAAGGCATAGGTGTAGAAACAATCTCCGATCATGACACCTTAATTATAGTCAATATCATTGAGGGTAGCCCCGCGGAGAGATCAGCGCTTCAAGTATTTGATCGAGTAATCAAAATAAATGGGGCGAATATGACAGGAGAGGATCTGACTGCTCAAAGTCTCAACTTAGCTCTGGAGGGAAAGTATGGTGATCACATTAGTATGATCGTAGAGCGACCTGGTGAGCCATCCCTTGTAGAAGTTGACATGGTGATCGATGAAGTGGATATACCGAGCTCATGTACTGCCGTACTATTTGAAGACTCTATAGCTTATATCCGAATTAAGCATTTTAATGCTAAGGTCTATAAGGAATTTAATTATGCACTTGAGGGTATTGGTCCAGAAAAAATAAAGCACCTTATTATAGATCTAAGAGATAATCCAGGAGGCTACCTACCAGAGACAGCTAAGATCTTATCCTTATTATTTACAGAAAGAGAGCAGCTACTGGTATATACAGAGGATAGATCTAAAAGAAAATCTGAGTACAAGTCTACTGGTACTAAATTCTATGATATTAGTCAAATAGCAGTGTTAGTGAACGAATCATCTGCATCAGGTAGTGAGATCATGGCAGGAGCTATACAGGACTGGGATAGGGGGGTGATCATAGGTCAGACCACCTTTGGTAAGGGCTTAGTACAGGAACAGTATGATCTGAAAAATGGCGGCGCTCTCAGGCTGACAGTAGCCCGATATTTTACTCCCTCAGGCCGCAGTATCCAGAAGCCTTATGACAAAAGTATTAATAAGAGCAATGAGGGCGATACCTTAATTTACGAATCCTTCGTCAATCGTAGAGTGTTACCTAATCATACCGGCATCGTACCCGATATTTTCATTGAAGAAAATGCTGATTGCCCTACCATACCTAAAATAGAGTCTATAGAAATAGCTTACGACATATTAGAAAAGAATCAATGGCTGCACGGTATTGGGGATGGCGATATCATAGACCATGTCGCAGGATTGGATATTGAATATGAGTTAGCGGAGATGGACAGCTTAGTTTATGACTTAAATAAGATAAGTCCAAAAAATCCTTGTATGGCAGGTATCGGTGAGCAGATCAAGTTTCAAACCATAAAAGTCCTAAGCGGTGAGCAAGAAGCTATTAGAATGAGCGCAGCTTTTGATAATTACATTACTGAGGCCATAAGAATGATTAAGGATAAAAAGCTATTAGCTAAAGCTACGAGCCAATCATCTCCGCAGAACAATTAAATTACCTTTGTGATCAAAGCGCGCGATAACTGACGGATTTGACGTTGCTTGATCCTGCCGTCTATATTGAACGACATAGTCAGATTGGTCAGTTATAGTGGGATCTATCTGGCAGAAACCTTGTGGTGTCGGCTGGCTAGCCAGATTCGCCGAAGTTGATGTGATAGGATGTCCCAAAAGATTGATTAGCGACTTGCAGAATTCATCTTGCACCACTCTTATGCCTATTGTCTTACTACCACATAGTAGATGTTTTGGTATTCGGTCATTAGCTGTGTAAATGATGGTCAGTGGCTGCTTATGGTACACGAGTAGTGTCTCTATTCTTGGATGAATATCTGATATATATTTCTTCAGCATCTCAATGCTATCGACCAAAATCAATAGCGGTTTGGATTTGTCTCTATTCTTTATCTGGTAGATTTTTTTAGATGCTGTTACGCTGAATATACTACAGCCGATGCCCCAGACGGTATCAGAGGGATACAGAATCACACCATCACTTCTAAGCACGCTTACAATATCTTTAATCGGGTCTATAAAGCTCATGTAGGACAGTTAATACATGCAACATAGCAGAACTTACGAACGTTAATTATTTACCAAAGATTATATATCTGTTGAATCATTTTTATAGAAGAAGTCCTCAGAAATTTATTGCGTGTAGTACGCTGTTCTTGCTTTATTTTTTTTCTACTCTACAACTCTCGGCAAGGCATATAGTGGGGGGAGATATGGTATACACCTGCGTCGGTAGTTCTGCTACTGAGTTCACTATAGATGTAGAAATGAATATTTATCGAGATGCCTTTCAAGATGGACGAGATAATCTTTCGGGATATGACGATCAACTTATTTTAGGCATATTTAGAGGCTCTCCAGGAGATTGGCGCCTCGTCGATACAGAGATCATAGCTTTTAATCCTGCACTCGTATCACAAGTCCAAGTACCAGCCAATCCTTGTTTTATAAATCCTGGTAATGTTATAAACGATAAAGCCGTATTTCGAGCCACGCTGAATCTGGAAAAAATATCCGAAAATTATTACATCACCTATCAGCGATGCTGTCGCAATAATTCTATTTCAAACATACCCAATTCTGGACAGACAGGTGCCGTCATATCTGTAGAGATTACACCAGCATCGCAATCAGCATGTAATAGTAGCCCACTATGGAATGATGAGCCCGATATACTAATATGCAATGGCTTTCCAGTAGAATTAGACTTTTCAGTGACTGATAGTGATACCAGCTTAATCACATCAAAACCTGATAGTATATCATATAAATTCTGTGACCCGCTGTCGGTAGGGGGCACAGCTGGCTCTCCTGATAATCCCTGTCGCAATAGTAATCCCACCTGCGGCCAAGATTGTGATGGAGTAGTGCCATCACCGATGAGGTGTTCACCTGATGACTACAGAAGAGTACGCTTTCTCACTTCCCGGGAGGCACCCATCCCAGGATTATCTCTTAATGAGCAGACAGGCATAATCACTGGAATACCGAGCACGAATGGACTTTTTGTCTTGGCGGTGTGCGCAGAAGAGTGGCGAGACGGTGTGTTAATAGGAGAGGTCAGGCGAGACTTTCAGTTTACGGTGACCGTGTGTCCTCCCGTCCGATCATTACCAGGTCCCAAAGGAATCGGGAGGGATTCTGTTATAGCTAATTGTGCTCGTGAGACTACGGCAATAACTAATAGTTGCGGAGAGGTAGACATTCAAATATTAAACTATACCGAAGCAGATAGAAGAGTAGTCACCCATCAATGGTCAATCGAAAGAGCGATAGGGGATACGACCATTATCACAGATATATGGGAGCCAAATATTACATTTCCTGGTATAGGTCAGTACTGGGTACAGCTTATTATTAATCCGCTCACGATATGTGCTGATACCTGTGAGACTATCATCGATATCACGCCTATATTTGAAGCTAGTTTTGATGTTGTCGGAGGTGATGTATGCGATGAAGTACCATATAGTTTTGATGCTTCTTCTTCGATTCTACCGAATAATGATTTCGAGTTTTTCTGGGATTGGGGCGATGGAAATAGTCTGTCTGAGCTCCTTAGCCGAGATCGATCTATCGCCACACCGACTTATCAATATACTGAGCCTGGTGATAGAGAGGTAGCCTTGTTCATATCCAGTTCTTCAGGAGAATGTAAGGATACCGCTTACCAAGATGTATCATACTTTCCACTACCTAAGAATCTTATCGTAAAGCCAACCCAATTTTTAGGGTGTCGACCGGTGAGGATCACTTTTGACAGCTTATTCAAAGTGGCAGCTGATGGCTACTTAGTAGAGTGGGATTTTGGTGATGGTGGCATGTCAGAAGAGATCAGTCCAACGCACACATATGAGAATGAGGGGACATTTGACATTAATATTAATATTATCTCACCGAATGGCTGTCAGAGCGACCGCAGGCTAAATAATCTGATAAGCATTTTAGACTCTCCGGAAGCTCAATTTGATTTTTCTCCGAGCTTAGTGGAAAGACTTGACGAGCCAGTCGTATTCAGCAATCGCTCAGAGGGCGCGATTTCATACCAATGGGACTTTGGAGATGGGAACCGATCCACTGATGTCAGCCCCAGACATTTTTATACAGAGGTAGGCCAGTATGAAGTGAGTCTTGTGGCGTTTCAAAATAATGGCAACTGTACCGACACCCTCACTCAGTTAGTGGATGTTTTTCCTCCGATTGACCCCATATTTCCAAATGCCTTTACGCCCAATGGTGATGGCGATAACGATGAATTTTTCGGAATAAGCCAAATAGATGGATTCGGTGAGTACGAACTTACAGTATGGTCGCGGTGGGGTGAGAAAGTTTTTGAATCTGAAATGCTGAGTGAAGGTTGGAATGGCCGAAAATTCAATTCTGGACAATTACTACCAGGCGGAGTTTATATTTACCTCGCTCGATTTTTCAATGTGCAAGGCGAAAAAGACTTAAGCAGAGGGACGGTATTATTAATAGATAAATGAAGATAATTAAGTATATACTCATATGTGTTTTGATGATGATCTGGGAACAGCTCAGGGCAGATCATATCATCGGTGGTGATGTAACCTACGAAGTCGTGAGTGTGGATCTTATGACCATGAAGTTTCTAATTGATGTCAAAGTCACGCTCTATAGAGATGTATATCAGGGTGGAGATCCAAATGCTGTGAGCATCAATAATGAAATTGACCTGGGGATATTTAGTAGAAATGGAGATGATACGTGGAGTTTTATTGAAAACTTCATCGTCGCGACTGATACCAGAAACGTACCTCTTGTCATACCTAATAGCCAATGCTACAATATAGAACGTCCAGAGACTGTCGCAGCTGACCGTACGACATATGTTATTGAAGATATTAGATTAGACATAATAGATTCAGATTATTTATTCTCTTTTCAACGCTGCTGCAAGACCGAGTCAATCATAAATATCGTAGATCCAGGTGCAGTTGGCATTTCTTTCGAATTTAGCCTAACTCCTGAGCAGCAAAGAACCGTCAATAGTAGTCCGGTATTTGATGAAGATCCAGCAAATTTCATGTGTGCCGTGTACCCGCAAGAACTGAATTTTTCTGCTGAGGACGCTGAGGGAGACTCACTTGTATATCAATTTTGTGAAATTATTACAGCTGGCGGCGAAGAATTAACCGATCAATTAGCCAATTGTAATAGTGCTATACCTAATCCCGAATTTTGTGGTCCTGATGAATTTGGTAGAGCAGAATTCATTGAGCCCACCTATAGCTTTGACTTTCCTATACCTGGTGCGACCGCCTTCACTATTGATCCTCAGACAGGCATCATAAGTGGTGAGGGTGCTATGCCTGGTATTTATACATTTGCTATCTGCCTATCAGAATTCAGAAGGGATCCTGCCACTGGTACAGTTACGAATATCGGTAATCTTAAAAGAGACTACCTGATCAACGTTGTCAATTGTCCTCCCGTGCAAGCCGCACCTGCGGGCGTAACATCAAAAAATCCGGGCATCACCCTTGATGATGCGCGCACAGAATGTGCGGCGGATATGTTCATTGACAGGCCCTTTGATTCATGTGGAGAGGTCGAGGTGCTATTGCGAAACTTTACCGATGCTGATGAAGCTGATGTCGGTTATAGATGGGAGATAGACCTTAATGAAGGCACTCCGATGATTATCACTGATCGATGGGAGCCTAATGTGACGTTTCCTGGACTCGGATCTTATGCAATTAAGTTGACGATCAATCCTGGAGAGGCATGTGAGACCTTTTGCACCCAAAATATCATCATCTCAGAAAGTTTTTCAGCGGATTTTGAAGTTACGGACGATGCTGTTTGTGATGACGCTCCCGTAGCCATCACTAATACTTCAGTAGTGACATCGGCCTTCGACTTTTCGTGGGACTTTGGCAATGGTACTACGAGTAATGTGAGAGATCCAATGCCAGTCAATTATACGACTGCTGGAGAATATGAGATCAACCTGGAAGTGAGTCGAGATGTATGTATGGATACAGCTATCAATACGGTAAAATATTTTCCGCTGCCGGATAATGTGGTTGTGGTACCCGATGGAACAGGCGGTTGTGATTCTGCGAGGATTACCTTCGAGAATCAGACACTCATGGATCCGCATCCATTCGAATTAACTTGGAACTTTGGAGACGGAGCTGAATCGTCGGAGACCTCACCCACACATTTATATTCCACTCCAGGCACATACATGGTAGATCTGGTGGTGAAAGCCTCTGAGGAATGTCAACAACCATATCCAGTGCAGGGCGAAATAGTCATATTAGATGGTCCTGAAGCTATATTTACAGCGGATCCTAATCCTGTGACTAATCCGCGTGATCAGGTCTCTTTCGTGAATTTATCTGTGGTGGATCGGAATACGAGCTTTATTTGGGATTTTGACGATGGGAGCATGACTACCATGGAGCCTAATGCCACACACGTGTATGATCAGGTAGGAATATTTAATGTGAGCTTAATCGCTACTTCTGCACTTAATACCTGTAGTGACACCTCGGTAGTTTCAATAGTCGTAAGCGCATCTGGTGATCCTATTTTCCCTAATGCATTCAAACCATTCGATGGCAATAATAACATCTTCAAGCCCTATAGCGAATTTAATAGCTTCGTGTCCTATGAGATGAGTATATGGGATAGGTGGGGCCAGCGAGTCTATGAGACTGATGAGCTGGAAGATGGCTGGGATGGATCCTTAGATAATTCTGGCAGCACATTACCTGCGGGAGTATATATTTGGAAAGTTAGCTATGTGGTTAATGTTGGCTTAGATGTCGAGCAGCGAGAGCAGGCAGGGACAGTCTTGATGATTAAATAACATTTTTATAATTACTTGATTTATTATCTTTTATAATATTATCTTTGCAGCCATTTTAGAATTTAATACGCGATATCATGGATGCCATCAAATTTGTACAAGAGCAGCTAAGTCAGAAGAATGACTTGCCTTCATTCAGAGCTGGAGATAATATTTCTGTCAGTTACAAAATTGTAGAGGGCGCTAAAGAGAGAGTACAAATATTCAGAGGTGATGTCATCCAAGTAAAGGGCACAGGAGCTACTAAGACATTTACCGTCAGAAAAATCTCTGGCAATGTGGGCGTGGAGAGAATCTTTCCTCTTTCTTCTCCAGCCATTACTGAGATAGCCGTAAATAAAAAAGGTAAAGTCAGAAGAGCAAAACTCTACTACCTCAGAGAATTAGTCGGTAAGAAAGCAAAGATCAAAGAGAAGACTTTCAAATAGTACGCTACAGCATCGGTCTGCCGCAATTTCGAACATAGTACATCTTGGCCATTGCTAAATGTGTACTTGCAGATAGACTAAATCAGGATTCGACACGTTCTTGACTCTGTGAAATATATACGACTCCGAGCCTATATTATATTATTCACTATCTGCTTTGTATCTCTTCTTCTATCATGTAAGGAGGAACAGATCATTTTAGATAGCGATATACACGGCCATTGGGAAGTTATAGCTGCTAAGCGTAATGGTAAGCTCACTGCTACCCTCAAAGACGCCTACTTTACATTCAATGACGAACGAATATTTTCGACTAACATCTATGGGGAGCCTAAAGATTTTGATTTTGAACTAGATTCAGATAAGATCATGCAGAGTGGTGATCAGTCTTCAGAATTCAAAATCATGTCTCTGCAAAATGATACACTTCATCTAAGCTCCCGGATGCTTAATTATAATTTTGATTTTCTGGCAGTTAAGTCAGATTCTATCTTGTAGCACGATCCCATCGATATATTTCAGATACCTTTCTGTTAAGCACACTAAATCGATTAATTTAATAGCATATGATGGTTTATAAATAAAAAGTAACTATTTTTGCGCCGCTTAAGCCTTGCGATCAATGATTGATGTAGTAGGGTATGGTTAAACCAAATAAATATTTAGCAGAATGTCAGTAAAAATTAGACTTGCCAGAAGAGGGCGAAGAAAAGCTCCATTTTACCACATCGTAGTGGCCGATGCCAGATCTCCAAGAGATGGCAAATTCATTGAAAATATCGGAAAATACAACCCATTAACATCTCCTGCCACTGTAGAGCTCGATAGAGAGAAAGCTTTCGAATGGCTGATGAAAGGTGCTCAACCTACGGATACCGCGAGAGCGATTCTCAGATTTAAAGGCGTGCTATACAGAAAGCACCTAGCTAGGGGAGTGGCTAAGGGCGCTTTAGAGCAAGATAAGGCTGACCAAATGTATCAAGATTGGATTGAGGCTAAAGAGGCTAAAATAGCTCAAAGAGTATCAGAAAATAAAACGAAGCAAGCTGAATTTCTCGCAGCTGTATCAGGTAATCCTAAAGCCGTCGCTAAGGTGGAGGAAGCAAACACTGATGAAGCAGCTCAAGAATTCCAAAATGTAGATGTATCTGAAGAAGCAGCTAAGGACGCACCAGCAGCAGAAGAGGCTCCAGCAGCAGAACCTACGCCAGCAGCAGAACCTACTCCAGCAGCAGAAGTTTCTGCAGCAGCAGAAGAGGCTCCAGTGGTAGCAGAAGCAACAGCAGCTGCCGTTGAGGCGCCAGCGGTCGAAGAAGCTACACCAGCGGTCGAAGAAGCACCTTCAGCAGTTGAAAAGGCACCAAAGCCAGTCGTAGAGGCTCCAGCAGAAGAGGTATCACCAAAAGCTCCTGCATCAGAAGCCACACCAGCATCAGAATCACCAGCAGCATCACCAGGAGCCGCGGAAGAGGAATAATAGCTGAGCGTTAGACAAGCTTTGGATACTTAGATTCGGCATTTCGTCGTTCGACTTTTTTAAATACTCTTTAATCTAACTTCATGGAAGAATTGCAGAAAGCATATATCGATCGTATAGACCTGATAAAGAACGAGATTCAGGAATCTGAGATCCTTACCAGGTATTTAGACGAAGAAGATATAGAGATTTATAAAGAGCTGCAATTAGAATTTGAACCGAAAATAGATGAAGTACATGTTGATGTGGCTCAGGCTCACCCTCTCCAGTTAGAGCAGTTTGAACAGCAACTGCTGGATCCAGCTTATGAAGGTCTGTATCTACCGAGAATATTAGGCTACGCTGTCGTTCGAGGTCAAATCAACGATAACTTTAAATATATCAGACCGCAGAATCACTTCAAAGAAGTCTTAGATGCTATTTGTACATCAGCTAATTTTGATAGTATAAGGACTCGGATCGGACAGACTGTTCAGGTAGGCTTTGCACTTAGTAGTGATATATGGATCACTAATCTGATGGCGGCCATCAGTAATAAGAAGATCGTCGCATTCTTAGAATCTTTGAGATCAGATAAATTTAGAGATATCAGGGACCGCAGAACAGCTTACGTCAGATACCTTAAGCAATTCCAAAATTACAACTATCTATCAGCTGAATTCCCTCAGACAATAGGGGAGCTTAAAGTATTTGGTCAAGGCCTCAAAAATTTCTTCGTCTATCGATCGAAGGTGAGTGAGAAAAACGAAAGCCTATATCCCTTTATTAAGGACTTTTTGACTAATGACGAATTTATCGGAGAAAAGGAATTCTTCGAATTAGTTATGGTCATTCTGATGTACATGAATGCCGATCAATCGGTTAATGCAAATGCAAAAAACAGGTTTGAATCTTTCAGAAGCAGAGAAGATGGACAGGATACTTTCTTCCACTTTTTAAATCAATTTCAGACAGACCCTGCGATGCAGTATACTGCTGTAGAAGAATCTTCCATAAGCAGCGTCATTGATCTTAACAAAAATGATGAAATATCGCGATATTTTAACCTGACAAATGAAATTCATACCAAGGGATATGTCAATGATGAAGTGATAGAAAAGGTGAAGGCCTATTATGATCAGCATGAAGGACTGTCTATGCAGAATAAGTGCATTCGTAATATTATAAAAAACTATATCACCAAGTTTATATCTAATCTACAGGAGTCAGAGTACGAAGCTTTCTTTGATATCTATAAGACGATCATCAGCTATATGAATGTTTTCTCAAATGAGAAGTTCAATCAAGATGTGAAGACTGTCAGCCTAATCTATATTAAGAAGCTGATCAAGCATTATCCTGATAAAAGAGGTAAGGACTACCAAGACGTTAAAAAGTTCGTCTCTACTACTTTCAACGATTTAGGATTTTTGTCTGAGAAAGAGATTGTAGAATTCTTTAAGACTCGACGCAAGAAAAAGACGGCTTAGTTTTATTTCTTTACTCTATGGCTTAGTTTTGAATTGTAGTTTCTCATTAGTGGAGGCCAGCCATAATCTCTATACCTGTTATGAGTAAAAAAAAACAGATTCAAAAGAAGAAAAAGCAAAATTCTCATAAGAACAACGCGGTAACAACTTCCACTACTGCTTCTACAATGCCCAGCTGGGTTTATTTAGGCGTCGTATGCTTAATTACAGCTATCAGTTTTCTTCCAATTAAAGATGCTGGCTTTGTGAATTGGGATGATCAAGAGTACGTTACAGAGAATCCTTATATCCAAGATATCAGTGCTAAGAATATCGCCACTATCTTCCTGTCTGGCATACACCCCGACTACCCTGACGGTATAGCGTCTAATTATCATCCTTTTACTTTCATCACCTTGATGGCTAATTTTGCGATGACCGGAATGGATGCTTCCAGCTACCACTGGACTAATTTATTATTTCATTTGCTTAATACCTTTTTACTTTGGCAATTTCTGCGCTTACTCTTCGGAAAACAACATGTTCTATTAGCCTCCCTCGGGGCGCTGATATTTGCCATCCATCCTATGCATGTCGAGTCTGTTGCCTGGATTTCAGAGCGCAAAGATGTACTCTTTGCTACGTTTTATCTGCTGGGACTTAATCACTATATTAAGCATAAGCGTGGCTCAGCAAAATCAATTTTCCCCGTATACTTTTACTTTATATGCTCTCTGTTGTCTAAGCCTTCGGCAGTGGTATTTCCCGTGATCTTGGTTTTGTTGGACTATGCATTAGACGATTCTTTTGATTTAAAGAAACAAGTCAAGAAAGCTCCATTTTTTATTTTGTCTGTCATCTTTGGACTCATTACGATCTCCATTCAGACGGAAGCTGTCGGGGATTTATCCAAGTATTCTTTTATACAGAAGATTATGTTCGGGTCGTATGGCTCCGTGTATTATGTGCTCAATTATCTTTTGCCCGTGAAGCTGGCCACATTTCACCCTTATCCAGGTGCTGAAACGATTCCTTGGTTTATCAGTATGGCTCCCATCGCATTGGCGGCTTTTTTGATCATAGTTTATCTGGCCAGAAAGAGCAAGTGGGTGGTTTTAGGTATAGGGTTTTATTTTGCTAATATATTATTGACTCTGCAGTTTATTCAGATAGGGCCATCCTTGGTATCTGACCGATATACTTATATGTCATATATCGGATTGATTATAATTACTGTGTATTTCTTACGCCGCTACATTTTTGAGAAGAATGCTAAGTTAGTGGCATACAAAATTCCTGTGCTCTGCGGTATTGGGCTATGGCTGAGCTATTTCTCAATCAAGACATTTCAACAGACCCAAACTTGGGAGAATGGTCAGGTACTTTGGTCCACAGTGTTGAAGAAGTTTCCTGGCTCTACATTCGCATTGAGAGGCAGAGGAAGCTATCACATGCGGGAGCTGGAATTTGAGCAAGCTTTAATCAATTTTGAAGAGGCTGATGCTATTCAAAATGACCACTATGATACGAAGCTAAAACTGGGCCTAGTGCATCGCAATCTCAAATCATACGATAAGGCACTTGACTATCTTAATGCAGCCTTAGCCATAAATGCTGAAGACCCTGACGCGTATAATAATCGCGGTAATGTATATTTTAATTTAGAACAATATGATAAGGCACTGGATGATTACCAAAAGAGTTTAGAATTGGATCCTGAATATACTGAAGGACATGCTAACGTGGGAGCCTATCATTTTACTATGAAGGATTATGATAAGTCAGCAGAGAGCTTTACAGAAGCTATCAGATTAGCTCCTGGTAAAGCCAGCAGCTATCTTAACAGATCAGTGACCTATCTCTATTCTAAGCAATACAATGAGAGTCTTACTGATGTAAAGCGCTATCTGATAATGAAGCCCGATGATCCTCAAGCTCACTATTATGGTGCATTAGCTCTGGAAAACCTCCAGCGCTATCCAGAGGCATTAGCATACGTTGAGCGCGCACTAAGGTATAAGCCGACTGACAAAAATTATAGCGATACTCAGAAGAGAATATTGAAGTCCATCACTAAGAACTGAATTTTCTGATGATCAGCGATTTCTCGATTGGATTCATTTCGTATTTCTCGGCTTTGGGTGATATCAGCAAGTATAAGCTTTGGAAATACCTTATCATCAGCGGAATAGTTAGTCTTACAGTAGGTATCTTAATTGTTAGAGGATGCATGTCTTTAGCGACCTTTTTAGCTGATTGGCTCTTAGGATTTTATCGCTGGGATTTCGGCAGGTCATTTATTGATGCGGCATCGGATTATTTAGTTGGCGCTTTATTGATCATTTTATCTCTCCTGCTTTTTAAATATATCGTGATGGTGATTGTGTCACCTTTTATGAGTCTAATCTCAGAGGCAATAGAATCACAGGAGTCTCAGGAATACACCTCAAGAAAATTGACGCTTAGTGGAGCGATCTCTGATATAAGCAGAGGAATCAGGATTGCACTCAGAAATGTTTCCAGAGAATTATTTTTTACCGCCTTAGTTTTGATTATTGGGTTATTTCCAATAGCGACAGTGATAGCACCTTTTCTCATATTTGGAATTCAGGCTTACTACGCAGGATTTGGAAATCTGGATTATCTACTGGAGCGTCACTATGAAGCCAACAGATCTACAATCTTCGTCAGGCGTCATATGTGGTTAGCCATTGGCAATGGCACAGCATTTTTATTATTGCTCATGATTCCAATCGTAGGCATGTTCATAGCCCCCACTTTAGGAACAATAGCTGCGACTAAAACAGCGATGAAGAGACTGGATTAAATTCTTTTAATTTCATCTTTGGAGGCCTTAGCTACATCGCTTTTAGATAATCGAGCTTACTGGCTGCTCATAGAACATAGAGCAGAATTATACTTTATGACGACAATAGCCGTCAGGGCAAGTAGTCGTATTCAACAAAGAACTACTGCATCTTGCGCTTATAGAATAGAAACGTTTCCTTGAAAAATATGTTCCATGTACCAACTATTGAGCCTCTATTGCTGTCTTTTAGTTAAAGCCTAACTATGAAAAAATTGCTATTGTTGACTGTTGTTACCTTCTTTTTTATCATCGCTTGTAGCTCTGATGATAATTTAACACAAGAGCAGGAGGCCGATGCGCTGAGCGAGCTTCTTTCGGATATTCAGGCGCTGGCTAAAAGTGTGGCTTGTACTGATTTAGAAGACGTTTCTTTCGTTGCTCTGGGCAGTAAGGCTTGTGGTGGTCCTGCAGCATACATAGCCTATTCTCTTAATATTGATGTGGACCAGTTTTTAGCCCAAGTGAAAGACTATACAGAAATGGAAAGGGAATTCAACACTAAATGGGGTGTAATCAGTGACTGTGCTGTAGAGAATCCGCCAGCTGAGCTTATATGTGATAAAGGAGTACCCAGAATTGTAGAATAGTTTTAGCTTATGTACAAACTACATGATCAGTCGTTATTGGTCTGAATTGGCATGCTCTGAGAATATCAATGATTTAGGAGTTATTGGCATTTTGCTATATAACCACCACCTCCAATTGAAGTTACTTCCGTACGTGATTCATTTTTCTCATTCGCATAAAACAGAACTTTCACAACCTGAAGATTTTCCCTATAGGGGAATAGCTGACGATATAGTAATTGTACAGTATCAAATCCTGCTAGTGTGTAGCGGTCATTATTAATTTGGATGGAGGTATTGAATTCGATTTACGGAAGCTATAACTGGAGAGAGATCTCCTTTTTAAAAGGAGTAAGGTATATTTAAAATGATACTCATGAATTAATGTGGACCTGAGATATGCGACTGGCTTCTGCTCCTTTATAGAAGGCATAATCTCACTACTAGAACTGATAATTTTAAGAAATACCAACTGTATTGAAAAAATAAAAAGAAGATTTGTTGAATTATGTTTACCAAATGAACCAAACTAAATTTTTCTGGGTTATATTTTTATAAGTTTGCAGATCAACTTTTCATTTTTGCTGTCATCATAGGTTTTAGCTGACCAACAACTAAACAAAGCTTTAACTTATGAGAATCTTTTTTTCGGTTGTGGGCTTATCAATAGCCGCTTTATTTGTTTTGAATTTAGTTAATCCATCCTGGGTTGACCTTTCTTCGCATTTGCGCGCGGATTTGAGCGCAGATCATGACAATCTTTTTAACCATTATATCTCAACTGGTAAACAAGTCATAGGACACTATGAGATATGCCGTGAAGACATGGTATTCATGAGTCGATACAGAGTAAGGTATGACTCGGAGTTGATTGATGGTATCGGCCTGGTTTCGGATGACTATAGCAAGATACTAAAGTCATTATTGAGTCCTTCAGAAAGGTATTTTATTGGATTTGCAGGAAAGTTTACTGAAGTACCTGCTGCTCAAATGACGGGCAGTGAGTGGTCTAATTGCATGAAAGTTAAACTGTAAAACCATGAGAAAACTAAGAAAATTCAAAAGGCGCATTTTTTGGAATAATGTCCTGACCTTACTGCTCTTAATAGGCATAATTTTAATTATTCGGTATGTAAAGTCATACCACTATATCACGATTGATGACTATAGCACCGAGACTTTTACTGTACCAGTGCATACTAAAGAACCGCCAGATGTGGAATCTGTATATACACTTCTTCCTAAGCGCCGTCGCTTTGATCAAGTAGTGACAAAGACACGCCTACTATGGTCAAATGATTATGTCTATTATGTGGAGTTCAGTGCTGTATTGACCAATCACTCTGGCAAACGAGCTGTGGGCGTGGTTCAACAGTATGTCCATACTATCCGAGAAGGAATACTTTATGGCCAAGAGCACAAGGTAAATATTAAACCTAATCAAAGTATAAAGATTTATGATAAAATCTACTTACCTCACGGGAAGCACAGCAAAATGAAAAGTGGTCAATATTTTGGGGTACTGACATAATTCCAAGACATCATGGTAACTAAGAACGAACTCCGATGCAAGTGGGTGAGTCAAGAAATAAAATGCTTTGACTTCATGCCAGGTTGCAAACAAGTAGCTATTGCTTCATTAGATGAAGACTGTGATAAAAAATTATTGGTATTAAATAAATCATTACCCGCTATAGGTCATGTGAATACTAAAACATACTGGATTAAATCTCAGGTCAAATCCAGTGTATCAAGATCAAGGACTGCGCCAATCCAATATCATAGTGCATATGAAAATAGGTGCTGATGTACAAGTTGTCGACATTGATGATAAGCTTGCAAAAATCGCGGGTATGCAAGGATACTGGTATAAGCTAACATACACAGATGATCAACACCAAACATATCAGGGGTACGCATTTGGACCCAATATTAAACTCAGATCATAATTTAACGATAATGCAAAAGACAACTAAAACAATCATCATTTCAATCACTTGTTTACCACTGGCATTAGTCAGGAGACAAACATTCGCATGGTCAGAGATTAGGTCTATTTCGATCTTAATGAAACGATCAATTTAAAAGCGTGTCTGCAAAAAATTTAAAAAGAATGTTGAAAACAATAATTCTCGAGACGAGGTCAATTTAATTGTAGCTGCTGGTCTTCGACAATTTGAGGTAATCACACCAGTCATTTTCATCTCAAGAAAGTTATAATAGGAGAATCTTTAGGGCTGCCAACAAATGAGGATTAATAAATTTTAGTATTTTAGAGATGCATATTTGGACAATTACAATTAGATTAAAACGGCTTCATGTTAATCAACCTTACTAATCATCTTTTGCTAGAAAAAGCCTCAAATGAAGCATTGGAATTATTTGGAGGACATATTGACCTACCACCGGGCGATATTGATCCAAATTGGACTATGGGTCAAGTTAAAATGCATGTATCCAAGCTGTTCTCACAAATATGTAATAAATATGGTGATGGAGAGATTCAAATCATGGTTAATGGCGAAGCCAGCTATGTCATAGAAGTTTATCGCAGTTGCCTGAATACTCAAATCCCCTGCTATGTGTATACCAATCATAGAGGACAACCTGAAAACTTCATTCAATTCAGACGTGTGCAATAATGGTAGAGATTATAGTCATATCAGTTGTAAGCTTTTTACTTGTTAGGCTATTGCAGGGTGAGCTGGAAAAGGATCTAAAGGCTCTATTTTCTAAATGGCAGGTACTCGCTACGGTCATCTTGGTTGTCTTGACCTGTGCTATCATCTTTGGGCGTTACCAAGGCATCAATCTAAGGGATAGTGATTTACTGATGTTTCCAGATGATTCGATATACGGCGGGCTGATTGATCCCATCATCACCTTGCTCACCTTCATGATCGCCTTTTTATTTGGGCTCTACGGTATTAGACGAGATTGGGAAGACAAATTGCCACATCTATTTACCTGTCATTTTGTGTACAACCAGAAGATCCTCTTCAGTTTCTATAATGCGTTCGTCAGTGGACCTGATGACATTCGGGCGCAAGTCCAATCATTAGGGCGGGATATAATAGGTGGGAGGAGTCAAAGCTTGGCCTTGACATCTAACAATACTTTACTTCCGTATAAGATCATCAAGCAGTCAGAGCATAAATTTTACAAGCATTGGATCTACATCGTCAGGCTTAATGAATTGCCTGAGGCTTTTACACCCACTAAATCAGTGGTATACTCAAAAAGTGATGAGCATAAGTATCTATGCTTAAATAAGCATTTGTATATGGCTTATACAGTGGACACGGAAGAGAATGCCTATCCGATCAAGGGGATCATTGCCCAGGTGAGTCAACGTCCTGCTCTCCCTCCAAAGATTGACCGCAAGTGGATGGAAGGATCTAATTCGAGTATCAGGAGCTACAACAGCTATCCCAACAAGAACAGAGTTGAGACACAGCAATACATCAATCTTCAACAGGAGTCAAACACTATAAACATAAAAGCCATATGAGAATCCACTATATCTGCCAAGTTACTCATGAGAATACCGTAAATGCAATACCATTGATTCATTATGCATCAAAGGAAAAGACTGAAAACATACAAGTAAGTCTTATCTACAATCAAGATGTGTATGATCACTACGAATCGCTAAAAAAATTCGCAGCCACATTAACACATAATAAAGTTATCGAGATAAAACAACCACGGTCTTATCACAATCCCCCTGATGATCTTTTAGATAAGATCTCATCAGTATACAAACTGGAAACAGACATGACTATCATCAATATCGGTGGAGGTCAAAAAACCCATACATATGGTATGATGAAGATCATAGCTGATCACTTACAAGATGAAAAGCATGAGTTTAAAACTATCTATCCAGATGGAAAGAATGGGAAACTATTGACATATAACCACTCTGCCAGACTATGGGAAAGTGATGATAATATTAATATTGCCCCCAACTTAGTCAACATTGGAAAATTTTCCTTACTCTATGATGTGGAGTGTCTCATTAAGCAAGAAGAACAAGATGCATTGTACACTAGACCTAATTTATATCAATGGCCATTATTTCGTAAAGCTGTGCACCACGCCAATCGGTACGATATTAATGAAAAGACATATGCAGATTTAATTAAAAATTGGTATAGTGAAAAAAACTGGTCTTTGGATAAATTTGTTGACCGTGAGCTTAAGTCCGAAATTAAGCTTAAAATTAATCCATTGTTTAAATTAGTGCGAGACTTTGCAGCAAAGCGATTTGCAATAGTGATTACTTCTACAGACATGGAAGAAAATCCGCGTAGAACTTCAGACACTGAATATGGAAAAAAATTTTATTCAGCTGTTGAAGGAAGATTAAATTATAATGAAAAGCATTTACCAATGGATGTTATCAAAATGTTGCTTGGGAAGCAGTCCATTAATTCATATAAGGATAAAATATTCATCAACATTGCGGATAAGAGCACTCGGAAAATTAATAACTTTAAAACTAATAATGGGCGGAAGCTTGGCCCAGGAAATTATTTCGAGCTAATGATGCAACAACTCGTCAAGGATAACTGTGATCGACATGAGAATAAAAATATCATAGATTACCAATACAACGTTAGACTATTTAATAATTCAGTAGATGTAATAAATCTATCGGAATTCGATATTATGATGCTAAGCAAAAGCGGTCATCAGATGATCATCGAAGTAAAAGCTTTTGAATTTGATAAAAAGGATTATCAATCTAGAAAATTTGTACAAAAGAAGTTTTTTGGAAGCTTTATCCGCTATGTCGCCTTGGTCTATTTCCCTATAGGCGATATATACCCTAAGCAAGCGGATGAGATAGTTGATGCGGAATATGAACCTTACTGCAATAATATATACAATTATGAAAAGCACATCGATGAATACTACATATACGACCCTATGGCAGCCAAGGCAAAGTCACATTACTTGATTAAAATTAGGGGGCAGTATGAAAATCATGAGGGAAAAATTAAACCAAAATATAGATATGCTTTACGAATGCATCAGGTCACTATGAAAAAGATAACTATTGTGGGCGAGGAATGGACAGTTCTTAACTGTCTGGTCATAAAGAATCAATATGATCTAATGCAAGCCATTTCAGACTTATGATAGCAGAGATAAAATATAAATACTTATTTGGGTTACAGTTTCGCAAAATACAGGACTTTGTCTATCGTTCAGATAAGCTTAAGAAAATTGTAGCGAATAGCGAGCTACTGAAACACACCAGTTCTGAAGTATTCATTAAAGATGTCGTTGATGATATATCTTTAAAAGGTGAATACCTAATTGTTGTGCATAGTATTGCCTCGATTCGCATGGTGTTTTCAGAAGCTGATGATGCCGAAAAATTCTATGCAAAATTTAAAATCCAACTGGATCAAAAAATAGCTTACGTCAGGTATGTACAAGCCATGGTGGAAATAAAAGATACAATTGCAAAAAGCCTCTTACATCTTAGTAAAGTACTACAAGAGAAGGAGAGCTTCAGCATGGCTCATGAAATGCCCTATCTTTCACTAAGCAAAATCTCTCCTAAGTCTAGACTTCCTATGGTGAGCCAAGGAAAGTCTAACGACACAATGCAATTCTTACATCGTGAAGTCCCAGTATACAAAGATCAAAATGAAAATGTCATCTACTATGCGACTAAGCTGGAAGATATCGCACCACCTGATCAACTAAGCTGGTACGCGATCGTAAGCCCGGACGGTAATCAACTTGGTTATAAGATGATTGATCTTTATGAAAATGTTCAGTCGTGGGCTGATCTAAACCGGTATTCGAATAGTCTGCGATCCATATTTGAGGATTCTTTTGAGGCTGCTACCCAAAAATGTTTTGGTACTGGATCAAAGAAGTATCCAATCAAGCTGCGTCCTATTATCTTAGGAGGAGACGATATGTGCTTTATTGTGGAAGCAAGCAAGTCGATCATGTTTTGCCGAGAGTTTGTCTGTCAAATAGAAACGCTAGCCAAGATAAAATTTGGATCTAAGACTATATCGGATCTGACAATGGGCGTGGGTATAGCTTTAGTCAAGCATAAATATCCTTTTCACTTCGGCGTGGCTAAAGCTGGTGTCTTACTAGAGCAATCCAAGCTAATGTCTGAAAGAGCATACAGTAGCGCGGTCATCAAAAAGGTGACCAAATTACTTCCCCAAAAGGAATCATGGAATAATGAAGAGTTATGCTGTATTAGCTTAACAGATGAATCTAAGACCACTATTGAAAAGCTCCAGTCAATAACTTCTGTGATTTTGGGTCCAGATGGATGTAAACAAGAAATAAAAGAATGGCTAAAAGTGAAAACGGAACCAAATAAAGCAGAAAGGATCGAATACCAAATAAAAAAGAAAAAGAAAAATCATCCATTCTTTAAAGAACCAGAAGCTCAAAAAATCTACAAGACCGCTTTAGAATTTGAAGACATAGACATATGGAAAATTACTTAAACGAGGAATCTAACATACGCATAGACTATACACTCAGGCTGTATGGGTTTTGGCATCATGGTATGGTGCCAGGTCAAAGTAATGTTAGTGAATTATTGAAAAAAGACGGTCTTCCCTACATAGAAAGCAGTACCATTGCCATGCTTATAGCAGAGCAGGCGGACAGCTTACATCAGCTGCACGCAGATCAATATCAATACAGTAGGGAAGTCATCTTCGGCAAAAGCGAACAACATAAATTGAAACAAGACTTTTATTGTAGTCCTGCTACATGCTTGTTTTCTAAGCCTACGGAAGGACTATATCAAGCTAAATACTCCACTAGCTTAAGTGCGAATAAGCAGGCAAATACCAAAGGATTTCATGGTATAGAACAGTGCATGCCACTAGACTTACAAGGATACATTATACTCAGCAATAGAAATTATGTAAAGACCATTAAAGATGCGCTTAAGTTAATCAAAGAGCTAGGTGGTAGACGCTATAAAGGCTTAGGTCGGTGTGAATTTATTATATAGAATACCCTATTATGAAAACGTATTATTTAATTAAGCTCCTAAGTGACTTAAGTCTCAATCCCACTTCAAGCACTATGATTAGAGTCAATAATTTGCAGGAGATATCTGCATACTCATTGGCAAGGCTTTGGTTTGAATGTTTTGAAGAAGGCTCCCCGATGCGAACTCTTATACTCACTGGTGAAGTGCAGATCAGTGATGGGCATCCTGCATGTCACTATCCTGACAAAGGGTACCAGCGGAGTCTAATGCGTCCATCCCATTGGTATAACATAGTTAATGGGCACGCACTACAAACAACTGAATTCAAAAGAATGGACACTACGTCAGGATGTAAATCCAAACAAATGGCCAGAGAGTACATATGGCGAGTGAATGAACAACAGGTCAACCGGATGCAAGTCGGTAATCAAACGAGTCATGGCCATAGTAGAAAATATCTAAATCGTGCGGTGGAGGAAGAAAAGTTTTTTTTGAGAAACAAGATAGAAGCCCAGCATCAATTCATTTTCACAGTTGAAGACGGTGATAAACATCAAAAAGCGCTGGAAGAATTTCATAAATATTTGCATGTTGGTTACTTCTTTATGGGAACTGATCGAAAAAGCTATGGACATGTGGCTATTAGCGATGTCAGCGAAGATTATCCAGAAAAGTGGGTAGATGATGATAAATTCAAAAAGGAAGAAAAAGATGGATTCTACGTCTATGCCAAATCCGACTTGCAAGGATGTGGGATAGCTACGAATCCAGTGCATTGGCTGCATCAAGCAGGCATAACAAAAGAAAAGTCAAGCTTTAGGTTAATCAATCGGCATCGCTACAATACGAAGCGCAAGACTCAATATGCTTCAGAACTGGTCATCGAAAAGGGATCCGTATTCCACTTCAAGAATGAAGAGCATAAAGAAGCTTTCATAACTAAATTTTGCCGAGTAAAAGTCTTTGGCAAAGGTGAGATACTGGAAAACGAAGCATTCCTTCTCAAAGAAACTGGTGATTTAGAATACACAAAAAGCGACCATCTACTCCATTCGGATGATAAGCATCAAAGCTCTTCATCATCTCGTACTGAGATATTATTGGACGCTCGTTATGAAAAATCAAAACAATGGGAGCATCAATTGTGGATCGCAAAGAAGAAATTACATGAAACTGTCCTCCCTAGTAATTCCCAACTTGGTGCAGCTGCTAAATATGTCAAGTATCTAGAGGATAATGTGGTATGGGGAAAATTTAAAGAATTCATTGATAAGCCTACCCGAGCAAAAGAATGGGAAAATATAAATAAGTTAATTAATGAAATGAATAAAATGATGACATCGCAAAAAAGTGATCCAGAGTATATAGAAGATAAATCGCTCTTTATGTATGTCTTACTACGCCAAATAGCCAAAGAAAGACCATGAGTAACATAGGAAATAAAAAAGACATTTTTACCAATATCCATAAGCGGCGAGTGATCATCGAGCTACAGACGCCGCTGCACATTGGCACAGGGGAGTATAGTGAACTGACAGATGCTCCCGTGATCAGAGATTGGAATGGACTGCCCTATATCCCCTCATCCTCTTTAACTGGAGCGATCAGTAGCTTGTGTGCAGCTCATCCAGAGCTACTAAGTATGGCTGGTCATGCCAGTCAAAATTATCAAGATCTTTTGCTGTGTCTATTCGGTGGTAAGATCAGCTCTACCAGCAATAAGGAGGTACCCATTGGTGCCCAGCTCTTCTTCAGTGACGCACTGCTTCTATGGCCTGGATATCGTGTCTATGATAGCTTACTGGATCCAAGTGAGCTGACTTCAGATCAACTCAAGTTCTACAAACGCTTCCAATATTTACCAATACGGGACTACGTCAAGATCAATGACCGTGGTGTGGCGGAGCAGGGCCAGAAGTTCGATCAGGAAGTAGTGCAGAAAGGGTCGCGCTTTGTCTTCGATGTGACTCTGGAGTCACTTCATACAACACAAGTGAAAAGCCCTCCAGCAGTGAGTAAGAGACAAAATGAAAAGCTGGAATGTCTTGATCGGTCGATTGGGTCAAGTCATCAGCTGGACGAAGTTCTTCATCTGATAGCTCATCCCGACTACCGTCTGGGAGCAAAGGAGACTAATGGCTTCGGCCAGATCACCATCAGCGATTGCTATATATGTCATTTTGATCTAACTAATGATCACTTGCTACAGCAGTATATAAACTGGCAAAATCGCTTCAGCAGAAATGATGATATATTGGATATACCTTATGGTAATAATGAACCAACAGTTTGGCAAAGTCACGATTATTTAGTCAATGCTACACCAAGCTGGGATTTGCTTAAGGAGCATAGTTTTGATAAAGCATATGAGTTGCAGATACAAAGTGAAGAACAGATGCGCATTATATCTTCAGTCGATCAAGATATGGCTACCTACCAGTTAGCTGACACATTAATTTACCGTACCCAGATAGACAATCTATGGTTCTTGCATTTTGGAGCTGGATACGGTGATGAAGAAGTTGACGATGCTGTTAAGCAAGAGGAGGTGATACTATGGGACGATCATTACAGGGTAAATTTTACAAATCATTACTTAATCCCATTTTCTTCTATTCGGGGGGTGATCTATCACCGAATGCAGTATTATTATCAGCTCATCTGTCCACCCATAGTCAAGTCAGATCAAGGGAATACTAGTCGGATGATATCGAAGGAGGAATTTTTTCAAAGCTTCTTCGGCCGAGCAAAAGATGAACGAGTGGCAGCAGCTGGTGCAAATGATGGAGAAGAAGGATTGATATCCCGCTTCTACGGCCAGGACAATTATGTTCTTGCCAATGATAATGCTAAGAAGAAGCAGAACGATCAAACAAGGATCTTCATGCACAATCAGCTGGACCGCTTTACACAAGCCCCGACGGATGGCGCCCTCTTTAGCGAAAGAACCTTGAGGCTTGACCAGCTGCGCTTATGGATGATGCTCAGAGACTATAACCCTCATGATGATGTCGATCAGCACTTTGTCAAGCTCCTGAGCTATGTACTCGCTGATATACAAGCTGGACGCTTACCTATCGGGGGCAAGGTCAATCGCGGCCACGGTATTTCAATGACTGACTTAATTCCAAATACAAAATGACTGACAGAGAATTCATCACTACATATGACAGTATGTCAAAGCTGAAAGAAGACGAATACTTGAAAAGCAAACACTTCACTGGCTATCTCTTAAGCAATGATGGAATAGAGTGTAAGATATTGGAAGGCAAAGACCTGACAGAAATAGACAAAGATACTTGGTGGTACGAAGGTGTCATCCTCAGTGATGACCAAAAAGTATCAGTCAAAATCGAGCACCATGGACCGAGCTATGAGATCAAGTGCTATGAGTTACAATTGCTAAAAGAGCTAACCTGTATAAACCTGCCATGCTGTGCATTAGAAGCACCAGGTAAGCATAGGGCTACATTTCCATACACGGAAGTACAATTCTGTAGGGTCTATGATCTGATCAAGACGCATTATCAAGACAAATTTAAAGAACCTGTTGTGTGTGCGGAATTTCCTATTAAGCTGATCACTAAAATGACACAACATAAATCAGAAGAAGAATGAGTCGCACCATACGCTCCAACTACTACTTTGCGCCGCTTAATAGGCAGGTGGTGTACCCAGACTGGTACAAGGATATCAGTCATGACTGCTGCCCCGTCAGGGATAAAAAGACCAATGCTCTTGACAGTCATAGCGGTGAGATTATCTGTGAGATCAAAGCCATCAGTCCACTGATCTGCGGCTCATCGGACGAAGCCAATAGTAAAGGGGATAAAATTTATAAAGATAAGAAAGACAACAAATTCAAAAATCAGACCATACTTAAATTTCTGGAAATGAACGGTTGCAAGATCATCCAAGGCTCCAGCATCAAGGGGATGATTTCTAATCTACTGGACCTTATCAGTTTTGGAGAGCTGAAGTGGTATAAGCCAGAGCAAAACAAGCGCAACGCCCAGTATGCCGTCATGTCGAATATTCAAAAAGCTATTGAAAAGGAAGCTAAAGTACAGGATCGAAGATATACAAAAGCCTTCCAAAGCAAAGTCTGGAAAGGATGGCTAGTTAAAACTGACGAAGGATATAGTATCAATTATACCGCTGATAGCGTTAAAAATCAAAAAAAGCTAACATTCGAATTCGAATCAAGCTATAAGCAAGGAAGGGGTAGAGGTAAAGACCAAAATGATGTCATCATAAACTTTCCTGATATTCAAGATTGTGATAGCACCTTAGAAATAAACGTCAAAACAATTGACGATTTTTTCGATGCAAAATCTCAAAGTGCACAAATCTTTAAGGATAAGAAAACGAATGAGAAAAGAAAACAGAAACTTAAAAAGAGTAAAGGACGACTATCGAAAGATAGTTTCTACCCATTTTTTTTCAGATTGAATGATGATCGTAGTCTAAAAGACTTCGACATCGAACACGACTACGTTCAGATACAGGATCGAAGATATGCAAAAGCCTTCCAAAGCAAACTCTGGAAAGGATGGCTAGTAAAAACTGATAAAGGATACTGTATCAATTATACCACTGATAGCGCTACAAATCAAAAAAAGCTAACTTTCAAATTCGAATCAAGATATAGGCAAGGAATGGGAAAAGGCATAGACCAAAATAGTGTCAGCATAAACTTTCCTGATATTCAAGATTGTGATAGAACCATGGAGATAAGCGTCGAAACAATTGACGATTTTTTCGATGCAAAATCTCAAAGTGCACAAATTTTTGAGGAAAAGAAAACGAATGAGATAAGAAAACAGAAACTTGAAAAGAGTAAGGAACGCCTATCAAAAGATGGTGAATTCTACAAGGTCTTCTTCAGACTGAATGAAGATGGAAGTCTAAAAGACTTCGACATCGAACACGACTACCTCTTCTACAACCGATACACGATCAAAGACCTAGTCAATAATCATCAGGAAATAGACACGACAAAAGCTGACTTAGGCACTTGCATATTTGGCGACACAAGTCTGAAAGGGCGTATCCACATCAGCCACGCTGTCTGTGTAGAAGATATGCCTTTGGGCAAGTACGAACCTTGCCGAAACGTAAGCTATGTGACTGCCGGTCCTAAGACCAGCTTCTACCCCATGTACATCGAGCAGCAAGCTTTGGACGAAGACAATTTTTTCAAGACTGATGAATATCAGTTTTATGGATCGATACACAGTCGCATCGCTGGACGTAAATATTATCCACATAAAATAAACACAGACCCAAGGACGACAAAGGAGGTGAAAAATAATAATAGAAAGCAAACAATCGAACACAATGATCCCCAGTATGCATTGCTCCACCCTGCAGGAAAGGGCAGCCGATTCCACTTCAAGATCAACTACCATAATCTGAGGTCAGTCGAGCTGGGGGCGCTGATGGCGGCACTCAGCTTTCATGGCAAAGCGGACTATACAGGTCAGTCTGATCTGACCCACCAATATTACTTTAAGCTGGGTCGAGCACGTGCTAAAGGATTAGGGACAATAAGCATCAAGGTATGCCAGCATGAGGTGATGAAAGTCAAAGATGCTTCCACGCTGTCATATGAACTAGTAGCCGATATTAAAAAAATGTGGGAACCACACATGCTAGCCTTTGAAAATTATATGAACGGCAAGGTAGATGATGATTGGCGGAATAGCCAACAGATTAAAGAGTGGCTTGCATTACATTATTATCCTATCAGTAAAGAGCATAAAGCTATTTATAAAGCCTTGTGTCGCAATTGGCTCGGAGACATCCCAATAAGAAGTTTCTCAAAGGTTATGGAGAATATGGAGTTCTTACCACGCTGGTCAGAGTTATTGAAGAGGTATTATGCTGATAAAGATTATAAAGATATCGTGGGATTGCTCTCTTTAGATAAAGATTCTGATTAGCCAGAAGTTCTTTGACATTTTGATATAGCACCTGTTGATCGCAGCATGAAGGGCTTCCGCCGCGCACAATGGCGAATGGTGAGTTTTTGAATGATCATGTAGGATGCTGATCGCTCAGAAGTAGACACTAAGGTCCAGATCGTCGGAGAGACGAGGTTTTTGCTTATAGCGTTGCTTCAGGTCCCGGTAATGCTTGCTGTCTTTGCCTTCGATGTGCTTGACGAATTCGAGCTGGCCCTTGATGGCACGCTTGACGGACTTGAGCTTTTGCTTCTGGAGTTTAGAAGTATCTACATCCAAGAAGCGGAGACGGTCAGCGAGTCGCTCTATTTTCTTGAGTCCGTCTATGTTCTTGTGGATCTTTCTGAACATCTTGTCACTGACGCGCAGAGACAGCTGATCGATCTCGACGCCAGTGACAACCTTGGTATCTTGGGATCCATAGTAAGTGACCTTTTTAGCATTCACTTCGAAGCCATACTGAGTGATGATGTCCTTAATCTCCTCTTGCAGTTCTTTGGAGATGGTTACCTGTGATGAAAAGCTCAGATCATCGACGTATCGGGTGTAGCGCAGTTGATGATTGCTGGCAAAGTCTTGGAGAGCCCGATCAGCTGGGTAGAACGCCATATTACTGAGGACAGGGGAGCTGGGTGCGCCCATGGGTAAGCGTCCATGGAGCATGGTAACCTGCGCAATTCTATCGATCTCATGTACTGATAAGGGCTCAAGGAAAGGTGCTAGTGCAGAAGGCAGGCGATTAGTCGTAATCTGGTGGAAGAAGTCCTTGAGGTCTACATTATATAGATGAATAGCACCGATATGAATAAGCGCATTGGTACGGACATTACGTGGACTGGCACCATCAATATTACTCACATAACCATGCACACACTCTGGTAATTGATGAAAGTAGTGGTACTGCAGCTCATGCAGTAGGCGGTGCTGCACAGCTTTGAGAGACTTGGATGGGGCTTCTATTGTACGCTTCTTACCATTACTTTTGGGGATTTGGAAGACCTGATAGCTGGTATCAATATTCATTGGTATCCAGGATAGATCGAGCTTCGGTCTGGAAGATTTATTCATAGTGGTGATGTGTGGTGGTACTGAGGTGGATAAGGTTACCGAATCCGTAGTGGACTCTATTGC